>Ga0209692_10001378_pt1 | contig 33842 bp, 22 predicted proteins | sample tdDd472_FD_187129 | JGI IMG/M metagenome (GOLD analysis project Ga0209692, IMG submission 187129) | Marine sediment microbial communities from the Atlantic coast under amendment with organic carbon and nitrate - tdDd47.2 (SPAdes)... | ecosystem: Environmental > Aquatic > Marine > Coastal >...
AGGCCCAAGACTTCTGGCCGGATTAACAGAAACACCGGTTACCTGTATACCGACAATGTGAATTACCACCAGAGTCAGACCAATAGCCAAACCAGCCATCATTCCAGGCGCACCATCCTGTGTCGAACCCAGTATGGTCACCAAAAACAGGAAAGTGGCCACAAACTCAAACAACATGGCCGCACCAAGACCATATTGTCCAAGATAACCTTCGCCCCAGCCGTTCTGTCCAAGACCGGATATAGCAAGATTATGCCCATCTAACTTGCCACTAACAATGCCGTAAAGAATTGCAGCACCAAGTATTCCGCCAAGGCATTGACCGATAATATATCCCACAAGATCCTTGAAAGTCATCCGTCCAGCCGCAAACACACCAAAGCTCACCGCAGGGTTAATATGACAGCCGGAAATCGGGCCAATACCGTAGGCCATGGATATCAAAGCTAATCCAAAGGCAAAGGCAATTCCCAAAACTCCAATTTGCTCCCCCGCTATAACGGCGGCACCGCAGCCAAATAATACTAAGGTAAAAGTACCAACGCACTCCGCAAAGTATTTTTTCATACCGAACCCCTTCTTGGTTGTTTAAACTCTATGATCATTATAACAACCTTGAGAAATTAGGCAAAAAAAAAGCCCTCCCGGAGCATATCCGAAAGGGCTTATGGAGTAATATATTGTTTAGCTTCTATTTACTTTCAAGATGCAACCAGGCCGATTTGACAGTATTTTTCATCAGCATGGCAATAGTCATGGGGCCAACACCACCGGGAACCGGGGTAATCTTGCCGGCAATTTCTTTGGCAGCTTCAAAATCGACATCGCCTTTTAAAATGGCCTTGCCGGTTTTCTCGTTTTTACCAACACGGTTGACACCGACATCAATAACTGTTGCACCGGGTTTGATCCACTCCGGTTTTACCAGATCAGGGACACCGGCTGCAACAATCAGAATATCTGCACGTTTGCAATGTCCTGCCAGATCCTTGGTTCTGGTATGAACTGTGGTAACAGTTGAGTTTGCACCGATACCTTTTTGTACCATCATAACGCCGATGGGTTTACCAACAATATTGGAACGACCCACCACAACAACTTCTGCACCGGAAGTTTCCGTACCGGATCTGACTATCATTTCCTGAATACCGGCCGGGGTACAGGGCGGGAAGCGAACTTCGTCACCACCGATTACCAAACGACCCACATTTACCGGATGAAATCCGTCAACATCTTTGTCGGGATCAATGGCATTCAGAACTTTTTTGTCGTCAATATGTTTCGGCAGAGGCAATTGAACCAGAATACCGTGGATGGTATCGTCATTATTGTATTTGTCGATAAGGGCCAGAAGCTCTTCTTCGCTGATTGTATCCGGTTGATTGTCCTGTACTTCCTTGAACCCAAGACCCTCTGCGGTTTTAACCTTAAGCGTTACATAGCTGATGGAGGCAGGGTTTTCACCGATCAGAATTGTTACCAGCCCCGGAACCATGCCATGCTTCTCTTTCATCTTGCCAACTTCTTCTTTGAGTTCAGCAAGAATATCTTTTCGTATCTGAGTTCCGCTAATAAGCTCAGCAGTCATAATTTATCTCCTGTTTGTTTATAAAACACACAATAGCCAAAACCCGCCTGAAACGGATTTTGGCTATTAACATTAACTAAGAAACATTGGCAATCTAGAACAAACCTTTGACCTTGCCAGTTTCAACATCAACATCAACTCTCTTATATGCAGGATTGGAGCCGGTTCCAGGCATCAGGCTGATTGCACCTGCCACAGGAACTATGAAGCCCGCGCCACCATAGGTCAGCACGTCGCGAATAAAGAGTTTCCAGCCTTTCGGCACACCCTTAAGAGAAGGATTATCAGAAAGAGACAAGTGAGTTTTAACCATGCAAAGTCCCATTTTGCTTACATCGGGATCAGCCTGCATTTTATCCAGTTTTGTTTTGGCCTCGGCAGAGTATTCAACGCCATCGGCACCGTAAACTTCTTTGGCCACGGTTTCAATTCTCTCGGTAAGTGGCATACTCAGTTCATAGAGGAATTTAAAGTCGTTGGGTTCCTCACAGGCTTCGACAACTGCGTGTGCAAACTCCTGCGCGCCTTCACCGCCATGCTCCCAGTGACGCGACAAAGCAACACGGGCACCGGCTGCCTCAGCGATTTCACGCACCTTGGCAATTTCGTTATCAGTATCGGTGTAGAAAGCATTGATGGCCACAACCGGGTTAATGCCGGCTTTTTTAACGGTTTTAATATGATGCAGCAGGTTGACACAACCTTTTTCGACCCACTCAACGTTTTCGCCGCTGTATTCTTCAGGCATTGGTTTACCGGGTACAGGAATCGGTGCACCACCGTGGCACTTGAGTGCGCGGATGGTTGCAACAACAACGGCTGCATTAGGAGTCAAACCACTGAAACGGCATTTAAGGTTCCAGAATTTTTCAAAACCGATACCAGCACCAAAACCGGACTCGGTTACATGATAGTCAGAAAGTTTCAAACCAACCTGATCCGCAATAATGGAACTCTGACCAATTGCGATGTTTGCAAAGGGGCCGGCATGAACCAGCACGGGCTGTCCTTCCAGTGTTTGCATCAGGTTCGGATTCAGCGCTTCTACCATCCAGGCAGTCATGGCACCGGCTACACCGAGATCTTCTGTAGTGACTGCATTACCTTTTTTATTGTAGGCAACAACAATCTTACCCATGCGTGTGCGCATATCTTCAAGGCTGGTGGCAACCGCTAAAATTGCCATAACCTCGGATGACACGGCGATACCGAATTTTGACTTCATCATGAAGCCATCGTATTTACCGCCGACATCGTTGATGCCGATAATGATATTTCTAAGTGACTGGGCACAAAAATCTATGATCCAGCCCATTTCAACCTTGGTGGGATCAATGTCCAGCCGTTCCATATTGGAAAGCCTGACAAGCTGTTCATCGTTGTAATTGCGTTCGTGCTGCATTCTGGAAGTTAAAGCCACCATTGCCAAATTGTGTGCATTCATGATGGAATTAATATCACCGGTCAGACCAAGTGAAAAAGGAGTTAGAGGAATACACTGAGCACGTCCACCACCTGCCGCTGAACCTTTGATGTTCATTGTCGGGCCACCGGAGGGCTGCCTGATGGCTGCTGTTACATTTTTGCCAATTTTACCAAGCCCCTGAACCAGTCCCATGGTGGTCGTGGATTTGCCCTCGCCAAGCGGAGTGGGTGTAATGGCGGTGACATCAATGTACTTCCCATTGGGGCGGTCTTTCAATCGCTCAAGTACGGCTCTGAAATCAACCTTTCCTACATAGTGGCCGTGGGGAAGCAGTTCTTCCTTTTCAAGACCAAGTTGTTCTCCAAGCTGATAAACAGTTTTCATTCTGGATTCAGCTTCTTCGGCAATTTCCCAATCGGCAAATTTGGTGGGGTCAAGAGTCATGAGTCACTCCTTTTCATGGGTGGTGGGCCATAAGAGCCCAGTAAAAGGAACCAATAAACCACTTGCTTCTAGAACCGTTTATTTATTTTGTACAGTTCTTCCATTCTCCATAAACACTTATCAGTAGTCAAGATCTTTATCGTTATTTTTACAAAGACATATTACTTTGCTTCCTCCCGCCACTAATTATTTCGTTCATCTAAATGCACTAGTTCAAGAAAAATCAAGATGAAGAATATTGTCAAGTGAGCCCAGTATAGCAAATCATAAAAAAAACGCAACCATTCCAATTTTAAATATCTGACTATTAACCAGGCCACTAAAAGCTATAACTTGTTTTCAGGTCATGCTTTTGGATTATGGCGACAAATAGCTTGAAACACATACCTTTCTGTGGATCAAAAGCTATAGGTTAATATTAAAATTCGCTATGATTTAAGCACCCTGTTAATAACCTGCAACTAATACAAAAATGCTACATAACGGGTCATTCCTACCTGTTAAGATCATCGGATCTCATTTTATATACGGCAAAAACTCTTTGAACTTAAGAAAAACTAGTATACTAATGTGTTCAGCAGTTGGGCAAATCATTAACAAGGACTCATATCATGCTTGGTTCTCCTCTATATCTCATTTCCGACAGAAAATCGTCTGCCGAAGGTACCATGATTGCCAATATCGAACAGGCTTTGATCGGCGGGCTTAAGATCGTACAGTTGCGCGACAAGGATCTGGATACAACCAGCCTTGTAAATCTGGGACAAAAGCTGAGAAAACTATGCGACAAATATCAGGCAACATTCATCGTAAACCGCAATATTGAAGTATTAAAACAATGCCGGGCAGACGGCCTGCACCTTGGAAGCGACAGTATCAATCAGATAAATGAGATAAAAACTCAATTTTCTGATAACATATTAATAGGCATCTCGACGCACAGCGTGAAAGAGGCGCAAAAAGCCGAAAAGATGGGTGCCGATTATGTAACTTTAGGCCCGGCATATGAGACACCTTCTAAAAAAGGCATGGGTCGCCCCCTTGGCCCCGTTGAAGTTGGTAAAGGTGCAAAACTCCTGACAATTCCTGTTTTTGCCCTCGGTGGCGTTGAATTTAGCAAAATTGCTGAACTGAAAGATAATGGAATTAAACATGTTGCAATGATACGAGCGATACTGGCACAAGAAGATCCCAGGCAGGCAACAATTAATTTGCTTAAGATAATGGAGTAGATTGTGAAATCCCGAATAGCAGAGCTAAAAAGCAAAATTGAAGCATACAAACACTACACCATGCACGACAGAGAAAACAACTTTACACCTTCAGCAGTTTTAGTTCCTTTATTAGTCAAAAATGATGAATTCGAACTACTCTTGAACAAAAGAACTAATGATTTGACACATCATAAGGGCGAGATCAGCTTTCCCGGTGGTCGCTTGGAGAAGACAGACGACTCCTATTTAGCTTGTGCGCTACGCGAAACAGAGGAAGAAATCGGACTACCGGCGGATCGGGTAGAGATATTGGGCGAACTGGACGCAACCCCGGTAATCTCCAGATACATGATAAAGCCTTTTGTCGGTATCGTCCCCTACCCTTTTGAATATGTCAAAAACAAGGATGAAGTTGATAAAATTTTCAGCGTACCAATCAAAGCCTTCATGAACCCTGAGGTTCATTCCATCACAGTCAATCGCTTTTTAAACCTTACTGTACCGATACACTACTATCATGTGGCAGGTGAAATGGTATGGGGTGCAACCGGACGCATTGTTACAAACCTGCTGGAAGTTTGCTTTGACTTTGTGCCAGAAAAGTACCACGATTTTGTCAAAGAATACGGTGACCCCAGAGAACAGATGGATTTGTAGCAAGGGCACCATTTCAGTCTCAGCCATCACCTGAATTATCTTAAGCCAGCACCACGTTATTACGGCCAATCACAACCTCAATGCTCTCGAACATATCGGCAGAAGGCTCCACCGCCCAGGCGTTAGGCAACTGAACCACGGATTCGTACTGGCCTTCGCGTCTTACATGAAAATATACCGGACAAGTTCCAACATACTGCTTCATAAGCTCGGAGAGAGTGGTCAACTCGGATTTACTGATGCCATCCGGCAGATGAAAATGTACATGCTTGGCACGATCCTTCATCACCTCCACCAGAGACTGCACCTTCTGCACGCTTATCTTGTAAACCGCATCTTCACCTTCACCGTCAATCATGATGTTTCCGGTAACAATAATAGGATCATCTCCTGCCAAAAACGGAGAACATGATTCATATGCCTTCGTAAACACGCAACACTCAACAGCACCCAATGTATCCTGCAAACTGAAAAAGGCCATTCTGCCCGTACCATCTTTTTTAGGCAAGTCTCTCATACCCGTAACCACACCGGCCATTGTTACTTCTTCTCTGGCTTCCAGAGTCCCAATGGCACTCATGGGAATTCGACAATAGCGCTTGACCTCATCGACATATCTGTCCATCGGGTGAGCCGAAAGATACAACCCCATTACTTCTGCTTCAAACTGCAAACGTTGCTTTTCTGTCCATTCCAGAATATCGGGGTAGTTTTCTACGCTTGCAGTATTTTGTTTAGAATCTCTCGCACCGCCAAACATGTCCATCAAATTTGTCTGGCCGGATTCTCGCTCTTTACGTTTAGCGTGACCACTTTCAACGGCTTTTTCCAATACCGCCATCATCCGCGCACGGGGAACCTCCGAAAAATCGAAGGCACCACATTTAATTAATGCCTCAACAGCCTTTTTGTTTACACAGCTTAAATCAACCGTCTCGCAGAAATTGTAAAGTGAAGTATAAGGAGCTTCTTCTCTGGCTTCAACTATTGCTTCGACTGCTTTTTCGCCCAAACCTTTAACGGCTCCCATTCCAAAACGAATGGCATTGTCTTCAACTGTAAACTCCCATCTGGAATGCATTACCGATGGCGGTCTCACTTCAAATTTAAGCTGCTTGGCTTCCTGAACAAACTTTACTACCTTCTCGGTGCTTTCCATATCGCATGTCAAGGTTGCAGCCAAAAACTCCAAAGGATGGTGCGCCTTCATGTAGGCTGTTTGATAGGAAATTAAACCATAGGCGGCAGCATGGGATTTATTGAAACCGTAGCTGGCAAAGGTAACCATGTCTTCAATAATCTTGTTGACAACATCCTTTTGGTAACCCTTGGCAAGTGCGCCCTCACGCAAGATGCCAAGCATCTCGTTCATCAGCTTTTCTTTTTTCTTGGCCATACCCTTTCGAAGCGTATCGGCTTGCCCCATGGTCATTCCGCCCATTTCAACGGCAATTTGCATCAACTGTTCCTGATACACAATCAGACCATAGGTATCACCAAGAATCGGCTCCAAAACAGGGTCGGCGAAATCCATCATTTCCCGGCCGTGCTTTCGCTCGACACAAGTAGGAATGTATTGCATGGGGCCGGGACGATAAATGGCAACCGCCAGAATGATATCTTCAAATCTGTCGGGCTTAAGTTGTTTCAAAACTTTCTGGAAACCACCGGACTCCATCTGGAAAACACCGTTGGTTTCGCCTGATGAAATAAGTTCATAGACAGCGTTGTCATTCAGGGATATATCGGCAATGTCGAGTTTCTCACCCTCTTCTCGATTGACATTGACCAGCTTAACCGCTTCATCAATAACCGTCAGAGTTTTAAGGCCAAGAAAATCAAACTTGACCAATCCCACATCTTCAACTTCATCCTTGGCATACTGAGAAACCAGCGCACCATCGTTAACCAGAATCGGTGTAAGGTGCCACAGAGGTTTTTCAGAAATTACCACACCGGCAGCATGAACCCCGGTATGCCTGTGCAAACCTTCAAGCCCTCTGGCAGTCTCATACATTTCCTTGTAGTCAACACTGGTGTTAATCAGATCCACCAGTCTTGGTTCTTCCTCAAGCGCAGAATCAAGGGTTACCTTGGGGCCTTCCGGGATCAGCTTGGCAATGGCATCCGCTTCAGGGATAGGAATATCAAAAACTCGACAGACATCACGCACCACACCTCTGGCCTTTAAAGAACCGAAGGTCGCAATCTGTGCAACGTTATTATAACCGTATTTGTCGGCTACGTATTTGATAACCTCTTCACGACGATTCATGCAGAAATCAATATCGAAATCCGGCATGGAAATACGTTCGGGATTTAAAAATCTTTCGAAAATCAATTTATAGGGCATTGGATCAAGATCGGTGATTTTCATCGACCACGCAACAATGGAACCAACACCGGAACCACGACCCGGCCCGACCGGAATTTTATGCTCTTTTCCATAGTTGATAAAATCAGCAACAATCAGAAAATATCCGGGAAAATCCATTTTCTTGATGATACCGATTTCATATTCCAGGCGTTCATCATAGAGCTTGCGATCAAACTCGTATGGTATCTTGTTTAAGCGCTCCTCGTAACCTTCGCGGGTTACTTTCTCAAACCAGCTGGCCTGGGTGTAGCCTTCGGGCACCTCAAATTTAGGAAGCTGTGGCTTGCCAAGCACCAGCTCCAGATTGCATCTCTCTGCAATTTTGACAGTGTTTTCGACAGCTTCGGGATATTCTGCAAAAGAGTCCGACATTTCCTGTGCAGATTTCAGGTAGAGAGAATCCGTATCATAGCGGGAGCGGGTTGGATCCTGTTTCAGCTTTCCTCTGCCAATACAAAGCAGGGTATCATGCAAATCGTAGTCACCCGAATTGACATAATGAACATCATTGGTGGCCACCAGCGGAAGATCCAGCTCTTTGGCAAGAGCGATGATTCCCTCGTTTACCCTGGTCTGCCTCGGAATCCCGTTGTTCTGTATCTCCAGATAAAAGTTGCCCTTGCCAAGTATTTCAGAGTATTCCAATGCCAGTCGTCTGGCCTCATCCATCTTGCCATCACCAATTGCAACAGGAATTTCACCTGATAAACAGGCCGAAAGACCTATCAGACCTTCGGAATGTTCCCTTAAAAGCTGGCGATCAATTCTCGGTTTGCGATAAAATCCATCCAGATTGGCCTTCGAGACCAGATAGCAGAGGTTTTCATATCCCTGATTATTTTCGGCAAGTAACACGAAATGAAAGTTTCGGGAGCCATCACGCTGTTTCATGTCGCGCCCGGCCATATAAATTTCAACACCAATTATGGGTTTGATGTCGTTGGATTTCATGGTTTTATAGAAATCAATCGCACCATGCATATTACCATGATCGGTAATTGCCATGGTCTTCATGCCCAGTTCTTTGGCTCTGGCTGCCAATTTACTTATCTTGGCGGCTCCATCCAGCAAACTGTATGAAGTATGTAAATGCAGATGTACAAAAGAATCCCCGGCAACTTCCATATTCTGTACTCGTTGTGTATTTTGCGACATGTAATCCTCGTTTGTCTATTCAATGTAGCAACAGCATCATGCAATTTTTAGCAGATGTCAAAGCCATTTACAAGGACAATGATGGGTGAATCGCGGTTAATTTTCAGACACATTTTTGAGACAAAATAAGCAGTGTAAATTCAGTAAGATATACTTAGTTAGAGATTATTAATACTGGAACAGATTTAAAACCTGTTCCAGTGCTAATAATTAGAAAACCAACTATGTTGGATAATTTTATTGGTAGTCGATATAGCCTTCTTCATCTGCTGTGTAAAACAAATCTTGATTGGCTTCCACCAGTGGCAAATCTTGTTTCATCTTACTAACCAAAGACGGATTACCGATAAAAGGTCTACCAAAGGCTACCAAGTCACCGTTATTATTTTGCAAATCATCCTCTGCCCGTGATTTATCATAACCACCAGAAAGAATGAAAGCACCGGAAAATTTCTCACGTAGCGAGTTTTTCAAGCCTTCAGGCAAAGCAGGGGCACCCATTGAGCTATGATCCACCAGATGCAGATATGCCAGTCCAAGCTTTCCCAATCTTTCGGCCAATGTTTCATACATTGTATACATATCATCATCAGGCAGCATACCATTGAAAACACCAAAGGGCGATAGCCTGATTCCTACACGGTCAGCACCTATGGCATCTACGGTTCGCTTTGCAACTTCAAGAGCAAATTTAATACGACCTTCAATGTCCCCGCCCCAGCCATCATCTCGATTATTGGAGGCAGTATTTAAAAACTGGTCGATAAGATAACCATTGGCACCATGCAATTCCACCCCATCAAAACCGGCTTGATTGACCGCCAAAGTGGCAGATTTAACATAACTTTCAATGGCTTGCTCGATATCGCCTTCGTTCATGGCTATTGCTTCTGGATGTGGCAAGGGCCCTTTGGTGTCGGTATACATCTCACCTGGCGCAGCATTGGCCGATGGCCCTAATAACCTTGCCCCAACAGGTAGATTTTCGGTATGACCCACTCTGCCTGTGTGCATTAGCTGGACAAATATCTTACCACCTTTGGCATGAACCGCATCAGTAACGGCTCGCCACCCGGCTGCCTGTTCTTCGGAAAACATACCGGGAATACGAGCATAACCCAACCCATCCGGTGAAGGTGAGGTTCCTTCAGTAATTATCAAACCTGCTTCAGTTCGTTGGGCGTAGTATTTCGCCACAATATCACCTGGAATGTTGCCGATGGATCTACAACGAGTCATCGGTGCCATAACAACTCTGTTATCTAAAGTAACTCGTCCTAACGGATAGGAAGAAAAAAGTATCTCGCTCATTTTACGCTCCTTCAAAGATGTGGACAATTTCAAAAAGTTATTTAAACTCATTTTCATGATGGATTAAACTACGTTCCATTACTTTTGTCAGAGCGTTTTTATTACGATTTGATTCCCATAATTGGATGTACAAGAGCAGTGATAGTTTTTCGCAACTTTCTCCAATGCTTCCCCCATTAATTATTTTAAATTGTAATATTAAAAACTTAGAAAAATTATCTCTTTGATAATCCTACTCCACCTCTTCCAACTGCATCAAGGCTTCTTCCCATTGTTCGGTAAAGGAATCGAGTACGGACTGGTGTTTTTCTTTTTTCTCGGAAAGGCTTTCCAGCTTACTGAAATTGGTGGACAATTCCGGTTTAACCATCTCAATATGCAAGTCTTCAATGGCCGATTCTTCCTCGGAGATCTGGTTTTCCAGCTTGGAAACCAGTTTTTTCAGGCGTTCCTTGTCACGTTGACGCTGTTTTTCTTCCTTGTATTTCTCTACCCTCTTAGCTTTGTCATCAGCTTTTTGAGCATCAACCTTTACTTCTTCCTTTGTGACCTCGGTGCTGGTTCCACGGTCTTCGATATGTTGCAGAAATTCCGGATAGGTTCCGGGGTAGTTGTAAAGTTCACCATCCATAATGGCGAAAACTCTTGTGGCAAGGTTATCGAGGAAATATCTGTCATGGGAAACAAATAAGACTGTTCCCTCAAATGTTTTCAGGGCATTAAGCAGAACTTCTTTGGCATCAATATCAAGATGGTTGGTCGGTTCATCCATTAAAAGCAGGTTGGAGGGAACCAGCAACATGCGAGCCAGTGCCAGTCTGTTACGTTCACCACCGGAAAGCACCACAACCTTTTTATCAATGTCGTCACCGGAAAATAGAAAAGCTCCAAGCATAGATCTGAGTTTTGGCACCATCTCAAAAGGCGCACAACGCTCTACAGTTTGATAAACCGTGGCAGTCGGGTCAAGGGTCTTGTGGGCTTCCTGAGCAAAATAATCCATATCAACATTATGCCCCAGACGAAACTCACCCTGACGCTGTTTAAGATTACCGGATAAAACTTTCATCAAGGTAGATTTTCCGGCACCGTTCACACCAACCAGTGCAACTTTTTCACCACGCTCCATCCTGAAACCAAAGTCTTTAAAAATATCCGGGCCATCTGAGTAACCTGCAACCAGATTTTCAGCTTCAATCGAAATCTTGCCTGATCTTTCCGGTTGTGGGAAATTAAAGCGAATCTTTTTCCTGACTGTCGGTATTACTATTTTTTCTAATTTTTCAAGCTGTTTTACTCTGGATTGCACCATACTGGCTTTACCGGCATTATAGCGAAAGCGGTCGATAAAGGTTTGCAGTCTTTCCCGCTCGCCCTCCACCTTTTCAGCCTGTGCTTTCAGCCGTTCGACACGTTCTTCACGCTCGACTGTATATTGCGAGTAATTACAGAAATAATCGGTAAGCGAACCGGCATGAATATCGGTGATGCGATTTACCACGCTGTCTAAAAAATGCCTGTCATGACTAACCAGCAAAATGGCGTGCTCGTAATTCACCAGCCAGTTCTGCAAAAACACCCGGGCCTCAATATCGAGATAGTTGGTAGGTTCATCAAGCAGCATTATATTAGGCTTGACAAGCAGAACCTTGGCCAAAGCGATTCTCATCTGCCAGCCACCGGAAAACTCTCCGCATTCTCGTGTCATATCTTCGTGCGTGAAGCCCAGACCAATCAGCACCTTCTCAACCTTTTTCTCAAGTTGATAGCCATCATTGATACGAATATATTCTTCAATAGAGGCATATCTTTCGGCCATGCGCTTATATTCAGGGCTATCCTCTTCAAGGTATTGCATCTTATTCATCAGCTCGAGTGATTCTTCCTGCATACCACCAAGATCACCAAAAGCCGAGACGGTTTCGTCATACAGACTAAGTCCCTGATGCACAACTCCATCCTGTGGCAAATAGCCCATTGTAACGTTTTTGCCTGCAACAATTTCACCTTCATCAGGCTTATTAAGTTTGGCAATCAATTTCATCAGGGTAGATTTACCCGATCCGTTGTTACCTACGAGACCAATACGATCCTTGTCACCAATAAACCAGTTGACATGATCTAAAATTGGTTTGCCTGAAAATGTAATGCTCAAATTTGCCAGATGTATCATTAGGTTTTGTACTGTCTTTAATTGTTGTAATTTTAATTCTGAATATCAGTGGAACAAAAAAGCAGGGCGGGAACTTCCCTAACCTGTTATTCAATCGCACTTTCCAAAATATTTCCACAAAAGCATTGTCTCTTTCGCAAGGAATTCGTATATGATTTTTAACTTATTTGCAACTTTATTTTGGACAATCGACTTAAACTAATAAAAAAAAGGCGAGTAAAATCAATTACACGCCTTTATTTTTCCCATCAGTTGGCTTTGTCCTGTGAAACTGCCAATATGAAATGTCACAGATAATTAGGTATGCTTTTTGAGTTCTCTGTGCTATTTTCCAGATGTTTTTGAGACGGGAAAGAAAAATGCAAATAGATCAAATAAGAAGAGAAGCCATTGAAGCGGTTTTAGCTGCCTGCAAGATCACTATGGCAGTTCAGAAAGAGCTTGTGCCGGCGAAAATCACCATGCAAAAAGCGGATCGCTCGCCGGTTTCCATTGCAGATCTTGCTGCCCAGGCGATTATAAGTCTTAAGCTTGGTAACGAAATAAAACTTGTCGCAGAAGAAAGCTCCGAAATTTTGCAGACAAATGTCGAGCTCAAACACAAGGTTGTTGAATATGTCCAAACGGTTGATCAAAAGCTGACAGAAAATGAAATCATGCAAGCCATCGACCGTGGTAATCATCAAGGTGGCAATGGTCTTTTCTGGGTTCTCGACCCCATCGACGGCACCAAGGGTTTTCTGAGGCATCAGCAATATGCTATTTGTCTGGCTCTGATTGATCAGGGAGAGATAATCCTTTCTGTTTTGGGCTGTCCAAACCTTAAAATTTCAGATGATGAAACAGGTGGGCTTTTTATTGCCCAAAAAGATTGTGGCGCATATATGCGCAGTCTGAACAACAAAGTTGAAACTAAAATTAAAGTTTCAGAGGTTGCAGATTCAAGGCAGGCAACCTTTGTGGAGTCGGTTGAGAGTGGCCATGCCAATCATGACCTGCAACAGGATGTTGCAAAAAATCTCGGCATCACTCGAAAATCCGTCCGGCTGGATTCTCAGGTAAAATTTGCCGCCATAGCCAAAGGCGATGCAGATATCTATCTTCGCTTCAGCCCCACCAAAGGCTATCAGCAAAAAATATGGGACATCGCTCCCGGTGTTCTGCTTGTAGAAGAGGCCGGAGGTAAAACCAGTGACACTAATGGAGATCCACTTGATTTCACCAGAGGCAGAATGATTCCCACTGCCAGTCTTTTTGTAACAAACGGCAAGTTGCACGAAGTGGTACTTGATGCTATTAATAAAACCCGATAAAGCGATATTTACAATAAGTCTATTTTCTGTTTATCCTGCAACACCAGATAGAGGAGCGAAATGTCTTTTTCAAACGAGCTAACCAGAGTTTTCGATAAATTCAACTTTCTGCCAGAATCCATGCGTGTGCCGGCTTTTTCATTCGCCTTTGGAATAAAGGTTCCCTTCATGAGTACTGCCGGGGTAAAGATTGATGTTCTTGAAGAACAAAGAGTAGAACTGAGTCTTAAAAACAAACGCAAAGCTCAAAACCACCTGAAACAGGTTCACGCTTCTGCCATGTGTCTGCTTGCAGAAACAGCCACGGGTTTGGTAGTGGGCTGGAATTTGCCGGACGGCTCTTTACCCTTGATGAAAAGCATGAAACTCGATTTCGTTAAACGCTCTACCGGCGATTTTAAAGCGGTCGCCACTCTCAGTGACGATCAACTGGAGATGATCCGCAACAGCCCCAAAGGTGAGGTTGTTGTCACGGTAGAACTGACCGACAAAAAAAACATCGAACCCGTTTTATGCGAAATGACCTGGGCCTGGATTCCGAAAAAGCGTAGCTAATATATACAAACAAAACGCACCAGATGCGAAGATGAAGGATTAAACTGTTCTTCATCTTCGCTCAGCCATACTTTCTTTCCGGTGCCACAAAAGCAATAATTCTCAGAAATCCAGCAACTTGCAAATTATTGATCCATGAACATGTTCAATGCGGAGATTGTCGACGCAATGGCCTCACATGTCATATTTATGGATTCTGTCTTGCAAATCTGCGGAATTCTATAGCCTTCCGGCATCCTCTTAACAGTCATTGCAACTACTTTTTTACCAACATCACTAAAGCGAATGTTTGCATGTAAATCGCGATGCAGCAGAGTTTTCACATTAACGGAGATAATATCCTGCAGGGCAACTTGCTTGTTTTCTGTGCTACGTTTTGAGTAAAATTTACGCCACAGATTCAGCATTCTTTTTTCATATCCTGCATGATTAAGCTCTATGGTAGAAAGGACATGATGCGGAACCGACAGATCCTGCAACATATGAATTGCAAAACTAATGCTTTTCAATGCATTATCCGTCTCGTCGCCTCTGCAAAAGACCCTCGAACCATCACCATAGTAGTCAGCCAGATCAAGCGCAGATGGATAGACCTGATTATCCCAGTCTTCTCCTCCTGTTACTTTAATAGCCCCCGGACTTTCTGCCAGATAGTTCGCCGGTAACATTCCACAATAAGGATCATACTTTACATCTGCCCATGAGATATTGGCAATTTCCTCGAACCACTGTAAAAACGGATCGCAATCCCAGCAGTAGCCGTCATACTTGTTTACCGTCGCATTGCCATCGCGCAAGGTTCCCATTGTTCCGCAATATGAAAAATGCTGAAAGGATGTCGCATCGCTGATTCTCTTGACTATGAATGATGTCAGATTGTCAGAAACCTTCAAGTCCTGAATATCATCTGCTGCTGCCGACCATTTTTCCATCTTCCTTAGGTGGTTTCCCTTGTATAGCCAGTCATGGATTCCTTTTACATCAATTCCCTTTACTTCTACATCGTTGTCGTACCAAAATTTGATCAATTCCCCCGCTGCTCTTGTTACAAGTGAATGATGTTTCCTTTTCATGTTGTTCTCCTTTTTTTGCATAAGATAAAAAGACCACCATTACACTCCCCAGCTACCAAATTGTCCGGCTTATATTAAAGGAAACACGCACAACACGAACCAATCAGCGTTAATACCCTGCCAAACTTCCTCCACTGAGCCAGACAAACCAATAACCCCGATATAGCAAAAACACGCATCTATACCTACTTATATAAGCCCACCAAATATATAATTGCAACTCCTTATCTTGACCATTTGGGCTTGATCAACAATATTCATTACTTGAACAAAAAATAATTTTGCAAGGTATTTTCGGCAGGTGATTTATCAGGCAAAACGGGCAGACAATTGCTTGTCTGCCCGTAAAATTAACGCATTGATCAACTAAAAACTAGTCTTCTTCCATGTAGGGATATTGATATCCTTTAGGTGGTACAAAGGTTTCCTTAATGGTTCTGGGGCTGGTCCAGCGTATCATGTTCAAAAGGGAACCTGCTTTGTCATTGGTACCGGAAGCTCGTCCACCACCAAAGGGCTGTTGTCCAACCACGGCACCGGTGGGTTTATCGTTGATGTAGAAATTACCGGCAGAGTTGCGAAGCAGTTTAACCGCAAGATTGGCTGCAGCACGATCTTTCGAGATGATTGCACCGGTTAAAGCATAGGGGCTGGTTTTGTCGCAAAGTCTCAAAGTCTGCTCGAATTTATTTTCGTCGTAAACATAAACCGTCAGAACAGGTGCGAAGAGTTCTTCCACCATGGTTTCGTAGTCGGCTTTTTTGGCGAGAATAATTGTAGGTTCGACGAAGTAACCCACACTGTCATCACAGCCACCACCAATAATAACCTGAGCATTTTTGGATTTGTTGGCCCTGTCGATATATCCCTTGGTTTTGTCAAAGCTGGATTTATCAATCACTGCACCCATCAGATTGGTAAAGTCTGCGACATCACCCATTTTAATGGTGGCGATTTCCTTGACAAGTTTGGACTGTAATTTTTTCCACATGCCCTTTGGAATATAGGCTCTGGAGGCTGCGGAACATTTCTGTCCCTGATATTCAAATGCGCCACGCACCATTGCGGTGCAGACTTCGTCCACGCCTGCAGATTTGTGAACCACTATAAAATCTTTACCGCCGGTTTCACCTACAATACGGGGATATGCTTTGTAATTTGCAATGTTGGTTCCAACGGTTTTCCACATGCTCTGGAAGACTGCGGTGGAACCTGTGAAATGTACACCGGCCAGATCGGGATGCTTGATTACATGATTGCCGATTTCAGAACCGCTGCCCAAAACCATATTTACCACGCCGTCGGGAAGTCCGGCTTCTTTTAAAAGCTGCATGATAAAGTGAGCAGAATACACCGCGGTAGATGCAGGTTTCCATACCACAGTATTACCCATCAGGGCTGGGGCTGTCGGCAGGTTGGCTGCAATGGAGGTGAAGTTAAACGGAGTTACGGCAAACACAAAACCTTCCAAGGCTCTGTATTCCAGTCTGTTCCACATACCGGGCGCACTGTCTGGCTGCATCTCGTAGATGTCACGTGCATAGGCACAATTGAATCTGAAGAAATCTATCAATTCGCAGGCAGCATCAATCTCGGCCTGAAATGCAACTTTACTCTGTGCCAGCATGGTGGCTGCGTTTAAAACATCTCTGTAAGGGCCAGCCAATAAATCGGCTGCTTTTAAAAAGATTGCTGCACGTTCTTCCCAGGACCAGTTTGACCAGTCGTCGTGAGCCTTATTGGCAGCAGCAATTGCACGCTCTACTTCTTTGGCAGAACCTTTATGATATTTTCCAAGTAAAAGGCTGTGATTATGCGGAGCCCGACACTCGCCCATCTTTCCGGTTTTGACATTCTTGCCACCGATTACCATGGGAATCTCAATTGTCTTTTTTGAAAACTTCTCGATCATCGCTTTTAACGATGCTCTCTCTGTTGATCCTTTAAGATAGCCCTTGATAGGCTCGTTGACTGGTTCCGGCACTTTAAAGATTCCAAGACTCACGATACACCTCCTTGGCGAATTTATCCATTTATGTATATTGTTGCCACATTACCACAAACGCCGACATGTTAAAGCAGCGAAGCATAAGCGTCAAGCAATTCTGAAGGTAATTTTTTAATAGGATATTATTACAGAAAAAAGGCTGACTTTCTCGTTTCTAATGTTGCTGTTTTTCTTTCCAGGTGGTGAATGGAGTTGACCATTTTTTCACCTCGTAGGTATCAAATATTTTCTCGCCATTCTCTTCATATTGCCCCAGAAAGAAACTGGCTGCAATCAGTGTCAGAACCATAATCAGCAAAACAATAATTGTTTTAAGCTTACTCATCTTAACAGTCTAAATACTCAACAGTTAAATTTCACCATTAAAGCAGCAACAAACTCCAGGAATTCTTCGTCATCCTTATTAAAGTCGTTCACGCCGTGTCCATCGGCATCTATCTGCCCTAAAACTTTGCCATTCTCATCCTTGATCAGCACCACAATTTCCGAGCGTGTCTTAATGCTGCAAGCCAGATAATTGTCAAGTTCCCTGACGTCTGAAACAAGCTGATTTTCATTGTCTGCCACTGCCTGACCACAAACACCTTTACCCACCTCAATAACCGTATGATCAGTAGCAGCACCAACATATGGCCCAAGTTTAAGTTCATTGCCAGAAAGCCAGTAAATTCCTATCCATTTGTAAGCCGGCACATTATCGTATATCAACTGCATTGCGGATTGCCCTGCAATATTAAGTGTCTCAGAAGTTTTAGCGACTTTTTCTACTTGCTGTCTAAGATCGGCAATATCTATATCTGCTTTCATCGTTACTTTCTTTCTCTACATCAAAAAACACATTATATTCAGAAGTACGAAACGTAACCTATTTCGACCTTAAGCCGTTTCCGGTTTTCGAGTCAATTATGGCTGCACCAATACTGTCGCCCCATACATTTAAAGTGGTTCTGAAACGATCCAGCAACCAGTCCACCGAAAGTAAAAGACCAATTCCTTCAATGGGAACATTTACTGCAGCTAAAACCATTACCATAGTAACCAACCCGGCCTGAGGAATTGCCGCAGCACCAACCGCTGCTAAAGTAGCAGTTAAAAGAACTATTACCAACTGCATCCCGGATAGATCCATGCCGTAGGCTTGCGCAATAAAAACGGCTGCAACTGCTTCGTATAAGGCTGTGCCGTCCATGTTGATAGTAGCACCAAGTGGTAATACAAATCTTGACGTTTTGGGGGAAAGCTTGGCATTTTCTTCTGCACTTTGAATTGTAATAGGTAAAGTGGCAGCAGAGGATGCGGTAGAAAAAGCGGTCAATAATGGCTCTGCAAAATGAGCCAGCTGAGTCAATGGATTTCTCTTAGTCAGTACCATCAGCAATATCGGCAGCACAATTAAACCATGGATACTAAGCCCTAAAAGTACTGTCCCGAAATAACTTGCAAGTCTGGCCAACTCCTCCCATACAGCAGCACCGCCACCGGCCTGCCCTACCCTGTTGGCTACCAGTCCCATAACACCAACAGGCGCACCCCAGATGATCCAGCGCACCAGCACCATCAAGGCTTCGTTAATCGTATCGGCAAGCTGGATAACCTGCTTGCCACGCTCGCCAAGCTTTACCACCACGCCACCAAAAATAAGCGAGAAGACCAGCAAACCGATAATCTTGCCATCTGCCGCAGCTTCAAATAAATTGGATGGAAATAGTCCACGAATCATATTAAACAGGGCATCATACCAGGATAAAGCCTCTTTAACGGGAGCCTCCCGCATACCTTCCATACCCGCCCCAATACCGGGCTGGATTGTAGAAACCAGAATAAGCCCCAGCAAAACGGATAAAAATGTTGTCAAAAAATAATAGGCGAATGTCAAACCAAAGGTGCGCCCCACCTTTTTCTGCTCGCCCATGCTGGCCATGCCGACAATCATGCTGCAAACGATCAAGGGCAAAACCACCATCTTCAGCATGTTCATAAACACATCGCCAACAAGTTTCAGAAATCCTGTAAATATGGGCCAGTCGCCACTGATCCAATGCTCGCCCCATATACCACCAATGGTAAAACCAAGCACAGCACCAACGGTTAAAAGTGCAGGTAGTATATATGGTGAATGTTTTTCGGTGTTGTCACTGCTGTTATCTGTCACTTTTACGATCCTTCCCTAGATCTTTAATCGGCTTTTTTTATCAGCATACGAAATATTAATCTGGCAACTGCAAGATAAACTTTTAACTACCGCTCAAACTTACCCCTGTTTCAAACCAGTAAACATTTTCTTTCATAAAAAACCATATTTGCCGAATAATATCAAGAAGGGATTGTTATTATGGGAATTTAGGACAGATAAAAAATGTCGTACTTATATTAATACTTACGGTATTGCGACTGAAAGTGCCTTGCAGGTCGTAAATTAACTTTACTTTAGCGTATTTGGGTCATAGAATCCGCGGGGTGTGCGAAAAAAACAGTAATTCTTTGAAAATACTTTTATTGAAACGCGTTTAGTAAATTCAATAAGTAATTTTGTAAATACAATTTTTTTTAGGAAGGGGTTTGAAAATGATGTTCTCAAATTTGACTGATTTTCCGATTGGCTTGAAAGGAATAGCTAAGCTTTCCGACAAGGGTGTTAAAATTGTGGACGCTGATCGTTTCCGAGACGAAGTTATCGACGAGCTTTGCTGGTCTGCCGTTTTTGCCAGACATGAAGCAGTTAGAGACACGGCCCGCTGGATCATCTGGGAAGCAGCCAATGAACTCGGCGCACCTGCTGCATCCATTCAGGATTTATACACTGCCAGAGGCCAAAACAAATACCAGAGTGTATGTGTTCCTGCTGTCAATCTCAGAGGACAAACCTACGAAACAGCCCGTGCCATGTTCAGAGCCTGTGAAGAACTGAACGCCGGTCCGTTTATTTTTGAAATTGCCAAAAGTGAAATGGGATACTGCGAGCAACGTCCGGCCGAATTTGTCACCGGAGTTTTGGCTGGCGCAATCAAAGAAGGCTATGAAGGCCCGGTCTATATTCAGGGCGATCATTTCCAGGTCAATCTGAAAAAATATAATGAAGATCCAGTCAAAGAGATGGCAGGAGTTAAAGACCTGATCGAAGAGGCACTTGCAGCTGGTTATTACAATATTGATATCGACACCTCAACTCTGGTCGACCTCGATAGAAAAACCATTAAAGAACAGCAGGAACTCAACTACTCACTCGGTGCCGAGTTGACTGCCCATATCAGAAAACTTCAGCCAGAAGGAATTATGGTTTCCGTCGGTGGTGAAATCGGTGAAGTTGGCGGAAAGAATTCCAACGCCGAAGAACTCGAAGCCTATGTCGATGGCTACAACGAGACACTGGCCAAGCTGGCCCCGGGTGCAACTGGCCTCAGCAAAGTTTCAGTCCAGACCGGAACCAGCCACGGTGGCGTGCCACTGCCTGATGGCTCAGTTGCAGAAGTCAATCTCGACTTTGGCGTACTGGAAGATCTGGCTACTGTTTGCCGTGATAAATATGGCATTTCCGGCACTGTTCAGCATGGCGCATCAACCCTGCCGGACGAAGCCTTCCACCGCTTTAAAGAGGCACAAGCTGCCGAAGTTCATCTGGCAACCGGCTTCCAGAATATCGTCATGGATCATCCAATTTTCCCCGATAGCCTGAAAGAAAGAATGTACGGCTGGCTGGCAATAAATACTGCAAAAGAGCGCAAAGTAGGCCAAACCGACGAGCAGTTTTTCTACAAGACCCGTAAAAAAGCCTGGGGTGCTTTCAAGCAGGAAACATGGGAACTTGAAGAAACACAAATGTCCACTATCATGCGAGAATTACAGAGCAAATTTATCTTTCTGTTCGATCAGCTCGGACTGAAAGACAGCAAACATCTGATCAAGGAATTCACCAAAACGGTGAAGATCAAGCACGAAATTCCGAGCATATTTGCACAGCTTCTGTCCAATCCGCAAGCATTTGGAATGCAGCATGGTGCTGCTGAAGATGAACCCGGTGCAGACTAGAATCTACAGCTTATAAAATCAAAACGGGATGCCACTGGCATCCCGTTTTTTCTTTTGTTTTCAATAACTTATAAAGATCAAACAGTATTTCCACTATTGGCGAAAAACGCCTTCAGTTTGTCTCTGTCTTCATCGGTTAAATCCATAAAGTGCAATCCCAAACCGGAGGGCAGGCCAATTTTCTCGGCCCATGAAGGCTGAAGAATGTGAACCACTTTTGCATCAACCATAATAGGAGAGTCCTGCTCGGGGATGGTAATTCCAATGGTTACCTTGTCGTCACGATATGGTGGCGGACAATCGTCGATTCGCAGGAAAGCTCCTTCCTGACTAATATTTTCCGTTGTCCCCTGCATGAATTCGGCCTCTGAAGTAATCTCCACCTTAAGCTCGGCTTCATAGCGTGGAATTCTTCGGCGAGCAGGATTATATTCAATGATTTTCATAAGATTGGAATGATCGGGATCAACAGCCATGTGGCGCAGGCCATAGCGATAAATTCCTTTTCCCATTTTTCGACCAACAGCAGGTCGCCACCAGCGAATTTCTGAAAGGTAATTAAACCGCTTACCATCTGGAGTAATAATTCGGACACCCAATTCGTCATTGACTTGCATTCTGGTTCGGCAATGAACTTCCATACCTTCGCTGGAAATGTTGCTTAAAAAACCTTTAATTCGCTCGCCATCCAGACGCATAAATACTTCGTACCGCTTTTGCCAACGTAACTTTCCATCACGGTTTCCCATATTGTTACTCCTTTCAGCTCTCTGCTCTGGTAATTCCTTGATTGGTACATACATTGTACCATATTGCTCTCAAAACCTGATAGAGATTTTTCTTTGTTATTCTATGATGTTGGAGACACTATCGGTCATGACTAGATTCGGAATATTTGTTCGCATGTTAAGCGATTAATTGTCTGTTTCTCTAATTTGAACAAATTTGGCCGTTTTACCTGTTTTTTCACTATCAGAATTTAATCATTGTTGGCATATATTACAAAAAAAACGCCTTTGATGTATCAATCTTAATTTGAAACAAGCCTTTCAGTAGATCGCTATACGGATAAAATGTCAACCAGAATGGTAATGACATCAGCATACATCTGAGTACATCAGCTAACATCAAGATACTTTATAGTAACATAGAGTCACATGAGAGTACTACAGAGTACATGAGCTATCACCAGCTTACATGAGACTACATTTTCCAGCCCCCACAACTACAACATTGGCTTAAGCATTTGATATTACAGGAATATTTAGGCGTCCGAAACTAAGCCCACAATAATTTCTACTGTAATTTCAGCAACTTACAAACATGGAAAAGCCAGAAAAGCCGGCCATCTTGGCCTGATCAGAAGTATTAGAAATTATATCCGTCGGAAATTGGACATCTTGCGAAATTCAAATTTTTTCATTTGTAATATCAATATCTTACAGTGATATTTTCTGGCGCAAGTATCGAAAAACTGGCCAGTTTTAACATAAGTGACAGAAAGGGCATTTCTCAATTGATAACAGGATTGCCCGATACACCATTCGGCGAACGGCACCAGGAATGAGCGATCTTGAAAATATATCTCAAAAATTTTATTTTTATTGCCATTTTAGCTGAAGAAGGCAATCCAAATTTGGCATAAAAAAAGAGCGGATTGTTTTATATTTTATCCAATCCGCTCTCTTGTGAAAATATTTTTACTTATCCCAACCACCTTCTTCTCTCAGTTTTTCAACTTCCTTCTGGGCCAGTTCTTTCAAAACCACATAATCGGTTTTGGCGACCCGGTTAAGTGGGAAGGCTCCGCTATCGCATAATATATAATGCATTGGTCGCATATATGCAGCCATACCTTTGGCATGTTCGTTTAACTCTTCCTGAGTCAATTCGCTTTCCGGCATTTTTTCGACAAAGGCGACAATGCCTTCAGAAAATACTTCATGTTCCACACCGACAACACCACAAACAGCCACTTTCTGACTCAATTCGCAAATGTGTTCTTCAATCTGTGCCGGATAAACCTGATAACCTTTGGGCTTGATAACATGCTTGGCGCGTGCTGCAAAATGCAAACCTTTATCATCGTAATAACCAAGATCGCCCGTGTATAAGAAGCCTTCTTTGGAAATTGTCTGGGCCGTTTCTTCCTCGTTATTAACATAACCAATCAGTGTTTGCGGGCCATTAAAGCAAATGTTACCGGTTTCACCTTCAGCAACTTCATCACCGACGGTGCCGTCCGGGTTCATGTCTTTTCTGATGGAAATAGGATAAACCGGCATGCAATAACCAACGCTGGCCAGAATGTCATCGACCGTTCCGTTAAGTGGCGAATAAGTACAGAAACCAGCGGTTTCGGTAAGGCCAAGACCTGTACCAAAGCCCTCTGCCATAGTTGAAAGTTTTTCCAGAAACTGCCTTGAAACCTGCTGTCCACCGTATAATGCGAACTTCAGCGATGAAAGATCGAAGTCATCGTAGTTTGGAAGACGCCATTCGATATTGAACAAGGCCGGGATCTGACCGAAGGAATTTATCTGGTAATCCTGAATCGCCTGCAAACTTTTTTCGGGATCGAAAACGTGCAGAATTACGCTGGTGCCACCATAAAACCACGAGGTCATAAGTTGTTCGGTTTGACAACCCACATGCGAAGGCGGAAGATTGACCAGCATTTTAGCACCATCGGTCATCTCGAAAGCTGCACCCAGACACATATTCTGGCAGGTTATTGCCCGGTGTGACAACAGTGCCGGTTTCGGATAGCCGGTTGAACCGGTGGTGAAGATAACCAGACAGCCATCGTTTTCGGTAATGCTTTCCTTGATGCCAAGATACTGCTTGAACAAATCCGACTCCAGCGGATTTTGCATAATTTCCATGGCCAATGCCTTGGCTTCATCGCCTAACGAGAAAGCAGATATCGCACCTTTAATGGTATCTTCCGGTGCGCTAAACTGGATAAAGTCCTCTACAAATGGGCAGTTTTCCATCACTGCTTTGCCAAGCACCGAAAAATCGGCAAACTCGGTTTGTCCCAAAAAGGCATAGCCCTTAGCCTTGATAAGCGAGAGCGAACGAATAACTTCCGGCCCTTTAAGACGCAGATCCAAAGGTACAAAAACGACACCGATTTTAAAGCAGGCATACTCGAAATAGATATGTTCGGTTAAAAGTGGTAAAGTAGTAGCGAGGAAATCGCCTTTTTTATAGCCCATTTGCAAAAGTTTAAGAGCGATGGCAGTGGTAGTCTGGTCAAACTCTTTCCAGCTAACCTCCAGCTTGGTATCCGCATTAATAATGGCCAGATCATCGGGTCTCTCTTTGGCCCACTTCTCCACTATGCCATGCAGAATATGTCTGTCGGCAAAATCATTTTCAAAATTCTCCAGGGTACACTGCGGAACACCATTAACTTTTTCAAACTGAACCATAAATTCCTCCTACTGCTTGCTTTTTTCTCTTGCGTCTTTTTGTTTTTTTTATTCGTGTTTTGAACTTAGCAATCTTCAACTGCAAAATCCATAAAAAAATAATATTATTTGTAATGATATGAATCTCGTTAATTTTCCTGAATAAATAAGATGTTTGCTTGCATCTGATTCTCAGCTATTGTATTCTTGTACCTGACGAATTCACGGTAACATTCATAGTTTTCTGTGTAAGAGGCTGTTTCTGAAATAAAGTATCTGGAAATTCCAGTTGTAGTTATTACTAGATCAGAGATGATGTCAAATGGTTGTATTATTAACGCAGAATCAATTAGCAGATGCTGAAGCATTGCAGCTTTCTGCAAGATGTCAAGAAACACAATTAGAGCCTTTAGCAATTGTAACGATAGCAACATTGATGTTTAAACAAGGCATAGCCCGGAAATATAACTGTTCGTTATTTAAGGGACAAAACAGGTGAGTCAAATGAGCAATGTAGATACTGTTTTAGCAAATTATCCTGAAGCGCATCAGGACAAGCTGATTCCGATCTTGCAGGAAACTCAGGACGCTGAAGGATATCTGTCACAGGAAGCCATGCATAAAATTAGTGAGCATATTGGTATTCCTTCCTCCAAAGTCTACGGAGTAGCCACTTTTTACAACCAGTTCCGCTTTAAGCCCATCGGCAAATACAACATCGTTATTTGTCGTGGAACCGCCTGCCATGTCAAAGGTTCTCTGCAGGTACTTGAAGCATTTGAGGATGAACTTGGTATTCAGGCCGGTGAAACCACTGAGGATGGTCTTTTCAGTATTGAAGTCGTGGCCTGCATTGGTGCATGTGGACTGGCTCCGGTAATCTCGGTAGCAGGTGAGATCCATAGCGAGGTCAAGCCTGGCCAGGTCAAGGGCATCATCAGCAAGACGCGGAGGAAAGACAATGCCAATAACTAATGCCAGTGATCTTCTTAAAAGACGTGAAAATGCCATAAAAACCGCAAAAAGCATCAAAAGGAAAGTGATGATCTGCGCCGGTTCCGGTTGCGTGGCCAACGGTTCTTTAAAAGTTTTCGAAGAGATGGTCACACAATGTAAAGATCAAGGCGTAGATGCAACACTGCTTTTTGAAAAACACAACAGCGGTCTTCATCATCCAGTTTACATGGCAAAAAGCGGTTGTCACGGTTTCTGCCAGATGGGCCCGCTGATTCACATTCTGCCGGATGATATTTTATACACCAAAGTCAAAACCACTGATGTTGAAGAGATTGTTGAAACTACCTTCAAGAATAATCAGGTCATCGACAGACTGCTCTATGTTGACCCTACAAGCCAAAAAACAAAAAAGGGACGCGACGACATCCCCTTCTATGCCAATCAAACCCGTATCGCCTTAAAACGCTGTGGTGAACTTGACCCGGAAAGTCTGGATGCCTACCTTTCGGAGGGTGGCTTTATTGCACTTGAAAAAGCACTCAATTCTATGACACCTGAAACAGTGAGAGATGAGGTGCTGGATTCTGGCTTGCGTGGTCGTGGCGGTGCAGGTTTTCCAACCGGAATGAAGTGGAAATTTGCGGCACAGGCCAAAGGAGATGAAAAGTATATAATCTGCAACGGTGATGAAGGTGATCCGGGGGCCTTTATGGATCGCTCGCTAATGGAAGGCGACCCCTTCAGCGTTCTTGAGGGATTGCTTCTGGCCGGGTATGCCATTGGAGCACATAAAAGTTACATCTACGTTCGGCAGGAATATCCACTTGCCATTGAAAGACTTGAGAAAGCCATTGCAGCCTTAAAGGCCGAATGTCTGCTGGGTAAGAACATTCTTGGTTCTGACTTCGCTTTTGATGTGCTGATTAAAATGGGAGCCGGTGCTTTTGTCTGCGGTGAAGAAACAGCCTTGATTCACAGCATTGAAGGTGAAAGAGGCGAGCCACGGCCCAGACCGCCCTTCCCCGCCAACAGTGGCCTGTTTGAAAAACCGACAATCATTAATAATGTGGAAACTCTGGCGAATCTTGCAAGCATCATTGATAGAGGTGCCAAGTGGTATTCTTCCTTTGGTACAGAGTCCAGCAAGGGCACCAAGGTTTTTGCACTTACCGGGAAAATCAACAGTACCGGTTTAGTTGAAGTTGTTATGGGAACCACCATCCGCACTATCATCGAGACTATCGGTGGTGGAATTCTGGACGATAAACAATTTAAAGCGGTGCAGATGGGTGGGCCATCCGGTGGTTGCATCAACTCCGAGAATCTTGATATTGAAATCGACTATGAATCACTGAAAACCGTGGGTGCGATGATGGGTTCCGGTGGCATGGTGGTGATGGATGAAGACAACTGCATGGTGGACGTAGCCAAGTTTTTCATGGAATTCATCCAGCGTGAAAGTTGCGGTAAATGTGTTACATGCAGAGTCGGCACCCGCAGAATGCTTGATATACTGGAGAACATTTGCGACGGAAAATACCAACCGGAAGAAATGGATCAGGTTTTGGAAACACTGGAGCGGCTGGCTCATACAACCATGGACGCCTCGCTTTGTGGCTTGGGGCAAACATCGGCCAACCCGGTTTTATCTACCATGCGCTGGTTTGGAGATGAATATAAAGCACATATTGCAGACAGCAGTTGTACGGCACATGTCTGTAAAAAACTGTTACATTACGAAATAATTACCGATAACTGTATTGGCTGCGGGCTTTGCGCCAAGAAGTGCCCGGCTGATGCCATTATTGGCGAGAAGAAAAAGCCACACGAAATTATTCAGGCTAAATGTATAAAATGTGGCAGTTGCTTTACTGCCTGTAAAAAGAACGCTATAAGGGCGATATAGGAGGTAGCCAGATGAAGCTGACTTTCGATGGCCGTGAACTCTCCTTTAAGGAGGGCCAAACGGTTCTTGATGTTGCGCGGGAGAATGGCATTTACATTCCCACTCTCTGCTATCATGCAAAAACGGGACAGGCCAGCCGATGCAGGGCATGCGTGGTCGAAATTGAGGGTATGCGCGGTGTGCAGACATCCTGTTCGGTTCCCGCAACCGACGGCATGGTGGTCAGGGGCGACACGGATCATGTTAACATGGTTCGTATCACAGCAGTGGAAAGCCTGATTTCCAACGGCTACCACAATTGCCTGACCTGCGAATCCAACGGCGACTGCGAACTACAGGATGCTGTCTACAAACTTGGTATCAAAGATTACCTGATAACACCGGAGCCTGAACAACCTATCGACGACTCCTCGCCGTTTATTCAAATTGATCCCAACAAATGCATTCTCTGCGGACGATGTGTTGAGGCATGTCATGAAAGTGTTGTTAACGAAGTATTAACTGTGGCCATGCGCGGATATCACTCAAAAATTGTCTGCGATACAGGTCTGCCAATGGCGGAATCAAGCTGTGTTCAGTGCGGTGAATGTGTCCAGCTCTGTCCCACTGGGGCTATCGTCGACAAAAACTCTATTGGACGTGGACAAAGCTGGGAACTTGAACAAACCGATACCACTTGCCCCTATTGCGGTGTGGGTTGCCAGATAACATTACATGTGGATAAAGACAAGAACGAGATTGTCAAGGTTGAAGGCAAGGAAGTAGTTCCCAACTACGGCAGACTTTGCGTAAAGGGTCGCTTTGGCAGCGACTTTGTCAACCACCCCGACCGCCTGACTACGCCGTTGATAAAAAACAAAAATGGTGAGTTTGAAAAAGCCAGCTGGGACGAGGCTCTGGGACTGGTTGCAGGCAAACTTGCCCAATATAAAGGTGAGCAGTTTGCGGGAATTTCTTCTGCCCGCATGACTAACGAAGATAATTATCTTCTACACAAATTTACCCGCGTAGTGATGCAAACGAACAACATTGATCACTGCGCCCGTCTTTGACATAGCCCCACAGTCGCCGGTCTGGCGGCCTCATTCGGTTCGGGAGCTATGACCAACTCAATAGCAGAGTTGGAGGAGTGCAAGTGTTTCTTTGCCATCGGCACCAACACCACCGCTGCGCATCCGGTAATTGCTTATGCCATCAAACGGGCAGTTAAAAAGGGTGCAAAGCTGATTGTTGCCAATCCCCGCGAAATTGGTTTGTGCAAACATGCCACCATGCATATTCAGCACCGACCGGGTTCGGATGTTGCACTGATGATGGGAATGGCTAAAGTAATAGTTGATGAAGGTCTGGAGAACCGTGATTTCATCAGCAAACGAACCCAGGATTTTGACGATTTTAAAAACTCACTTTCAGCCTTTGATCTGGATACGGTGGAAAAAATCACCGGAGTTGCCAAAGAGCAGGTTGTCGAAGCAGCACGCATGTATGCGACAAACAACCCTGCCTCAATCCTCTATGCCATGGGCATTACCCAGCATACACATGGAACAGATAATGTCTGGTGTACCAGTAATCTGGCACTTTTAACCGGCAACATCGGTAAAGCCTCCACCGGAGTAAATCCCCTGCGTGGACAAAACAATGTGCAGGGTGCCTGCGATCTGGGAGCCTTGCCCAATGTTTTCACAGGTTATCAGAAAGTTGAAGACGAAAAAGCACGCAAGAAATTTAGCGACTACTACGGCGTAAAACTAAACGATAAAGTTGGCATTACTCATACCGAAATGTTCGATGCAGCCTATGACAAGAAATTAAAGGCAATGTATCTGGTTGGAGAAAATCCGGTTTTGAGTGAGGCTAATTGTTCTCATGCTGAAGAAGCTATCAGACGCCTTGAATTTCTGGTTGTACAGGATATCTTTTTGACCGAAACTGCAAAATATGCGGATGTGGTTTTACCGGCCAGATCCTATGCTGAAAAAGATGGCACCTTTACCAATACCGAACGCCGGGTACAGAAGGTACGACAGGCATTAAGGCCCATTGGCGAGTCCAAAGATGACTGGTGGATTGTTGCAGAAATTGCCAAACGCATGGGAGCGGAAGGGTTTGACTACCGGAATTCAGAAAGCATATTCAGGGAAATCAGCGAGCTAACTCCCAGCTATGGAGGGATAAGCTATCAAAGGCTTGAAGAATTGGGCTCCCTGCAATGGCCCTGCCCAACCGCAGAACATCCGGGTACCAAGTTTCTGCACAGCGAAAAGTTCCTTACACCTTCAAGCCTAGGGGTTTTTAAACAACTAAGTTATCGTCCCCCCGCAGAGCTTCCCGATGAGGACTACCCTTATCTGCTGACAACCGACAGATCGCTGTATCATTACCACACGGCAACCATGACCCGTAAAGTAGATGGCTTGAACATGTTACGTAAAGGCGAGCAGGTTGAGATAAACCCTGAAGATGCCGATCTTTTAGGCATTAACAACGGCGATAAAGTAACGGTTACTTCTCGCCGTGGAGAAGTTGAGGCAGAAGCCTTTGTTACCAGAGCTTCCCCCAAGGGTGTGGTTTGTATGACTTTCCATTTCTCCGAGACACCAACCAATGTCTTAACCAACTGTGCCCTTGATCCAATTGCCAAAATACCGGAAACCAAGGTTTGTGCGGTTCAAATTACTCCATTTGCTTAAGATAGTTTTAAACGAAAACAGGCGCAAAGCTCATCACTTTGCGCCTGTTTATTTTTTTGCAATCTGTCTCAGGCTTCAAGTTTCGACCAATCGAATTCATTAATACACTCTCGCAAAGCAAGATACTCTTCTTTTATAGTTTCCATGCTGAATGTTGCAGCTTTAAGCCTGTTGTTCATTCCGGCCAATTCCAGATTAAAAGCAGCTTTGACAAATTTATCTGCGCCAATGTAGGAGGCACCACCTTTAATACTGTGTGCGGCATCACTGAGTAGCTTCAAATCTCCCTGCTTAAAAAGTTTCTCCAACTCGGAAACCCTAATATCACAGTCACCAGCGAAATCTGTTGCCAACTCCTTCAACAGATCCACATTACCGCCCAGACGATCCAAAGCATCTTTGTAGTTAAATACCATTTCGCCATTCAGTTTATTTTCAAACTGAGCTTTGTTCAGTGAAATTTCAGTGGCCACACGTTCTTCCACCGGGAATCCATCAACTTTTACCTCTGCCTCAGCCTGGGTTTGGTTATTTTTTGTTTTCACCTGTTCCGTAACCTTCTCCGGATCCGCCCACTTGAGCAAGATTTCTTTAAGTTGATTTTTTTTCAGTGGCTTGGCCACATAATCATCCATTCCGGCATTAAGACATTTTTCTTTGTCTCCGCGCATGGCATTAGCCGTCATGGCAATTATCGGAACCGTTTTTTTATGGTTACGTTTTTCAACAAGCCTGATGGTTTTACTTGCCTCATACCCGTCCATAATGGGCATATTGATATCCATTACGATAATATCGTATTGTTTATTTTGGTGCATATCCACAGCAATCTGACCATTTGGGGCAAGATCAACAGTGCAACCAACTTTTTCCATTTCCATCATCGCAACTTTTTGATTGATTACGTTGTCTTCAACCAACAATACATCGAGTGGCAAAAGAATGTCACTTTGATCATCGACATATGTGATTTTGTCTATCTCATCCTCATTGTTAACAGTTTGCAACAACTTCTCTATGATGTCCCTTAGTTTGCTGGGTTTGACCGGTTTTGTCATTACATATTCAAACAACATTTTGTTGTCGTTATTCAAATTTCCCTGAACAATGGCCGAGGCAAGCAAAATCAACTTTGTATCCCTAAGCTGTTTATCTGATTTAATAGCTGAGGCCAGCATTAATCCATCCATCTCGGGCATATGATAATCAAGCACTGCAATTCTAACAGGATTCTCTTCTTTATAGGATTTTTTCATCACTTTAAGAGCATCCTTACCATTTGAAACCATTTTGTAGGGCAACTTCCAGCCATTGAAATATCCACTTAGAATGTCCCGGTTGATTGCAATATCATCCACCCCAAGCATTAAATGATTGCCGAATTCCGTAGATGAAAAATAATCAAATTCCTCTGAGGCATTGTCATTATCTATTGGCAGAGGAATGGTAAAAGAAAATACAGACCCTTTGCCGTACTCACTCTCGACATTGAGGGAACCTCTCATCAACTCCACTAACTGACTTGAAATAGCGAGTCCCAAACCGGTACCGCCAAATTTTCGGGTAGTGGACGAATCGGCCTGATTGAAGCTTCCGAAAACTTTATCAATATTCTCGGCTTCTATCCCCAAACCGGTGTCTTCCACTTTGAAATGCAACTTGGCACTGGTTTCGTCTTTTTCTTCTGCATAAACTTCAATCAGAACATGTCCTTCAGAAGTAAACTTAATTGCATTGCCTGCAAGATTGACCAAAACCTGCCTTATTCTTCCAACATCACCAATCAGTTTTGTTGGAACATCATTGGTGAACTTGATCGCAAACTCAATCCCTTTTTCATATGTTTTTTCAGCAAGCAGCTCACCCACATCTTCAACAGCCTTGACAAGATCGAATGGAACCGGCTCTATTTCAAGCTTGCCAGCTTCAATCTTCGAAAAATCAAGGATATCGTTGATAATGGTCAATAAAGCTTCGGCAGAGTTAATAACGGTCTTAGCGTAATCACGCTGGTTTTCATCCAGCGGAGTTTCCAGCAACAGATTGGTCATGCCTATCACACCATTCATTGGTGTTCTGATCTCATGACTCATATTGGCCAGAAATTCGCTTTTAGACTGACTGGCATGCTCTGCAGCCAAAGCCATTTTACTGGCATGTTCGGCAATTTCTTCCAGTTGAATATTTAGTTGCGATAATTCCTTTTGCGCTCTTTTTCTTTCAGTCACTTCGCTGGCAAGATGCCTGTTCAGTTGTTCAAGATCGCGCATTCTGTCGTTTACTAGCTTTTGCAACTCCTCTTTATGATCGACCAATTCTTGTTCTCGATGCTTTTGGTCACTGATTTCCCTGGTTACACCCAATATTTCCTTGGGATTACCATTGGCATCCTTAATCAATTTGGCCCTGATTTCAGTCCAAAGCAACAAACCGGATTTGGTATACTGCTCCACCTGAAATATTTTTGTTACGTCGGATCTATCGTCGGGATTATCCATTGCCGCTTTAATAGAGGCCATTACCATTGGAAGATCCTTCTTTAAGAACACCCTATCAATCGGTCTTTCCATCGCCTCTTGCAAGGTGAATCCAAACATATCTGTCACAGATGGAGAGATATAGGTGTATTCAAGGGTGTGTACATCCATGGCCCAGATAACATCACTAACGTTCTCTTCTATGATTCTGTAACGTTCCTTACTTTTTATCAGTTCGTTTGCAATGCGTTTTCTTTCTTCTATCTCAGTTTCAAGCATTACGTTTTTATTCTTGATCTCTCTGGTTCTTTTATCGACCATTCTTACCAGATTGTTTCGGTATTGGAGATTTTCTTCTTCCAAAGTCTTAACCATGAAAGCATTGGCTACGGTCTTGCAGATCTCATCTTTTTTAATCGGTTTGGTCAGATAGTCGAAAGCACCGGATCTTACCGCCTCGGTTGCTGTATCGACCGAAGGCTGCCCGGTTATCAGGATAATTTTTATTTTCGGATACTGTTCACGAATGGTTTTGAGAAGATCCACACCGCTAATTTTCGGCATTATGATATCGGATATTACCAAGTCATACTCGCTCTCAACAAGCTTTTGTCTGGCAACTTCAACATCTTCAGCAGTATCAGTCTCATGTCCCTCTTTCCCGAGAATACGAGAAAGTGATTTCCTCATTCCAGATTCATCATCAACAATAAGAACTCTTGACATACAGAAAGTTTCCTTTCAATTAATTTATGAGATTCTCGATGGAAAATATGCCACTATATTTTTGTAGGTTTCCAGTTCCAGACACCAAAATATATTTAAATAGGAAAATCAGTTCCCCACAATATGGTACCTATTTCCTACTCAATAGTAATTCGGCCAAAATCTGGGAAATTTCAACATACACTAGCATTTTTCTTTATTTATTTCACAGATGTCAGGATTAGAGCAGATTAGTTGTTGCCTGGATTTCAACAGGTCTGAAATCACTCACCATTATTGATTACAACTGAACTAACATATTCAATTATACTATTATCTGATAATTCAATTAAAAACAGATAAAATTC
>Ga0209692_10001379_pt1 | contig 33823 bp, 52 predicted proteins | sample tdDd472_FD_187129 | JGI IMG/M metagenome (GOLD analysis project Ga0209692, IMG submission 187129) | Marine sediment microbial communities from the Atlantic coast under amendment with organic carbon and nitrate - tdDd47.2 (SPAdes)... | ecosystem: Environmental > Aquatic > Marine > Coastal >...
GATTGGGGACAAAAAAATGCCCCTCACGAAGAGGGGCTAATCAAATGCCCAAAGGAAAGCAATCGTTGGATACGATTGACTACATCCTAGGTCAGAATCAATCGGACTGCAAGCTACTCTTTTGAGCTTGTATTAATACGAATACACAACGGAGTAGAATCCATTGAACAATCGCTTTCGTCGCTTGGCTGAGTGCCTATCCAACCCAGATTGGAGCAGCCGGATAGTAACAATACTATTGATAATGCTATGGCTTTCATTTGCGCTGCATGGCAGCAGAGCCGAAGTAGAAGCCGATAATATTCATTATGCCAACGCTGATCCAATCCATTGCCACAAGCCCGTACAGCTCTTTGTATTCGGTCACTGTGTTGGTGAAGTCGAGAAATAAGAACTTGAATCCAGACGTTACCTCAACAGGTACTTGGGTTGGCTGATCTAAGAGCGCACCAGCAAATATAAAACCAAAAGCGCCGAACACCATAGTGAGAGCAATAATGCGACGAGTCCAAGCCGAGAAAGGGTCTGACATAGATCGCGCATTCTGTACTCCCTGCTCAATCTGATCATTACGAGCCATCATCATCTTGAATTGATCAGCTTTGTCCTGCTGGGACTGACCAATCATCTTCATCACACCACCCATAACGGTGGATACAATCATCGAAATAGCTTCTATCGGTAAGCCAAACATCAATCTTCTACCTTAAACTTAGGGGTTACGGTTACTCTGCGATGCTCCCCGTACGCTTTGTGGTACGTTATTGCATGTGCAGCCCTCCAGGAATGATAGCCACCGCGAGCAGCATAGGCATCCTTACCCGCTAGAGTAGGATGACGCTCAACAATAGCGCCTCCACCTTCTCCCATCATCTGCTCTGTATGGTGGTAATGTCCCGTATGGATGTAGGTATATTCTGACATACCCCACATCTTTCTGTAACGTGGTTCTGAAGAAAATAATGCTGGCAAGCTACCGTTCTTCACCTTGTGTCCATGATGGAATGCCAACATGATATCCCCGTGAAGGTGAGCATAGAAAGGGAAGTCAGTGTCATCGACCTCAACCCGCTTGTTCTTCTCATAGATTTTCTTGATGGCTTTACGAATCCACATAGAGCCTACTAGATCATGGTTGCCCTCACAGACAATCACTTTAACCTGGCTAAACTTAGCTAACATGATCTCAACTGACATCATAATAACGTCTAGTGACATATCAATCAGTCGAGAGAAGCGGGTATCAGCATCCAGAACGTGCTTGCTGGTAGGAGTCACAGCATCTAATCCGTCCCAGTGAAGGAAGTCACCCTGTAGATTCAGGATGCCTACCTCAGAATCCGGTGAGCCATCACACATTTCCTGTACTGCGGCTAGGTATTCCTTTACGGCAATGCCAGTATCCCAATCATCTCCTGTCTCCTTGGAGTAGGCATACATACCCATGTGGAAGTCTGTGATCGTCAGAAGCGTACACAGCTCGCTGTCGTGCTTTTTAACCTTGCAGGGTAGTTTGGGTGCAGGCTTCCATTCAAACGCCTCTAATCGCTCTACAAGGGCATCTATGCGGGCTTGCTTATCTTCGGTTGATTTGACCCACTGACCTCTGACTTTGCCGTCTTCATCATAATAGGTGGACACACCCTTTACATTGAAACCCTCAGGTACAGGATGGGTCATGTCATGTTCGGGGGAGAGTCCCCTTCTTGACGCTGCTCTACGGACAGATTTGATTGCCCTGGTGATGTTAGTTCTGTGAACGCCTATGATCTTGCCAGCTTCAGTGGCATTGCATCCACAATCAATATAGGCCTGAATCTTTCTAGCTTGACTTTCGTTTGCGTACTTTAGTAATTCGGTTAAGTTTGTCACTTTTTAGCTCCACGATCTCTTGCACACATCCCATAGGGAATGTGGTTATGTTTCCAATGGCGTTACCCGTATCGGATATTGTGAGCTTTGTCTTTGTTTTTCTTAGGATAAACCCGACCGTATAAAATACTGCTGGCTCGTCTTGTCCTTGCTCGATTAATTCATCATTCCAGCCTGACCAAGAGACTATGTCTACCCATTTGATCAGAACTGGAGTCATTACGATTTCTTCTTTAGGGCTGTCTTAGCAGCCTTCTTGAATGCTTTGTCTGTAGGTGCGCCCTTACTACCAGGCTTACGCATCTTCTCGCCTGAGCCTTCTTTAATGCGCTTACGTTTAGCATGTATGTTTGCGTATAAACCTTTCATTACCACTTCACCTTGTTTGCCCAAAATGCTGCTGACATCTTACCTTTAGCAATGTTCTTGGCATGTCTTGCCTTAAAGGATTTCTGTCTAGCTGTCGGCTTTTTATCACCCGTTACACCCTGTTGTCCAAAGCGGATAGTCTTAACCTTGTCACCCTCTTTAGCCACAACTACATGTGACTTAGTAGGATGATTAGGTGTACGCTTAGGCTTGTTGTAACCTGATACACCAATGCGCTTGAGGATAGCAGCGCCTTTCTTATTCATCTCACTCATACTTTTACCATCGTGTCTTCAAGCCACTTGTAAAGGATTTCCTCTGGTACCGAGGTACAACCTTTAAAGGCTTCACCCTCTGTCTCTGTAGGAACACTCATACAAATCTGTGGGATGCCATCAGGATCAATACTCCAGGTAGCAGTCTCCATAGCCATGATCAGTATGAGTTCACTTAGTCCCATAGATAGCTACCGCTAGGGCTATAACGCCAGCCGTTACAGCAGTCGCAAATAATGATACTAAAACTGCAATGCCTAAATCTTTAAGTTTCTCTCGGCGTTCTATCTCAGCATATAAAGCTTCTTGTCGATCTTTCCTGATCTTCGCTTCCATCCGAATAAACTCGTCCCAACCGTGTTTGCCAGTTGTGAATTGAATCAGTTGGCGTAACTCTTCCCGCTGCTTCTGGGCTGTTCTCTTTGCTGCGAACGCTTCCATAGCCTGTGCTTGGATACTCTTGCCATTGGCTGGCAGCAACGATCTGAACAGGGAGTTTTTCTTCTTTTTGATGAGTTCGTCTGACTTGTCCAGATCCGCTATTGCACCCGCCCACTGACTCAGTTGGCCCATGCAGTCCTCTAGCTCCCTGCCCGCTTCCACTGCTGCCTTGAGTCCCTTGAAGGCTGTAGTGGCTATACCAATGATTGATACCGGATCCAACATCGATCATCTCTTCAAGAAGTCAGTAATGAACAAAATGCCAGCCCAGAGAACAGATACAGAGATGGCAATACCGCCAGCGATACCTTTCCACTTAGTGAGCGACTCCTTAACTTCCTTTAGATCCTCATGATTCTCACGCACGATCCGCATCAGTTCTTCCTGCTGTTGCTCAAGTTTCGCTAGTCGCTCTAACTCAGTCATCGTTAGACTCCAGACTCAATGAGTACCCAACCCTGAGTGTTGTCAGCTTGGTATGTATCTTCGTCCCATATGTAGTACGAACCTGCATCACGCTGCTCTTGGGTTAATTCTGGAGCAGCAATCGGTGCTTCCCACCAACAGGTTTCTTCAACCAGATTCCAAGAAGCGAATGGACGTGGTGGAATGAACGCATCACGGTCGCCGTCATACTTGAAGCCGATACCTGCATAGTTTTTACGCAGTGCTGTACCACCATCAGGCTGACCATCCTGACCATAATGAACACCACCACGAGTGTTGTATGAGGTTTGCACCCATGAATCAGCATCAGTCAAACCATCGATGAAGTCTTGTTCGGCAACGATTACTTGAGTAACGATGCCTTGTGCGTTAACGCGAGCAAAATGTGCCATGTTTATTTACCTATGCTGTGTAAGAGCCAGAAGAAGTGTAAGTTAAAATTGTATCAGAGCCGTCAGTTGTAACGGATGGTGAACCTGTAGTTGTTCCGGTGTAGTTAGCTGTTGGCATACGAAGGATCACAATACCAGAGCCACCTGCTGCTCCAAATCCAGACTGTGGATAACCTGAAGCAGTACCGCCGTCACCGCCTCCACCGCCTCCGGTGTTAGCTGATCCTGCTGTACAGTTTGTTCCGTTTGCACCGCCGTTGCCACCACCTCCGGAACCTCCTGTGCCTAATGTTCCGGTGCCTCCAACCCTCATAACACCGCCGCCACCGCCGCCTGCTCTAGTTACGGACGAACCAGTAATTGAGGATGCAAGACCATTACCACCATTACCTGCAACATAGCCAGTGCCATTACCACCTGTTGCTCCTGCACCGCCTCCACCGCCTCCGGGCCAAAAAGCACCTGTACTATCTAAATTAGAACCACCATCATAACCTTGACCAGAAGTTCCTGAACCGCCAGCACCAGTAGCACCATCAGCATCAGAACCACCACCGCCAGAGCCGCCGCTTTTACCATCACCGCTGTTGTAATAAACTTTACCACCGCCGCCGCCACCTATTGATGTAACAGTAGCGAAGGTAGAATTTGAGCCGCTATTGCTTTCATTAACAGTAGTAGCAGCACCTCCGGCACCAACAGTTACTGTATAGCTTGTTCCGGGTGTTACAGCTAAAGGTGTTTCTGTAGACCCACCACCGCCTGAAGTTTCTGAAGCATATGAGTTTCTATAACCACCTGCTCCACCGCCTCCACAAACAAAACCACCAGAGCCACCACCGGCAACAACGAGATACGAAATAAGAATAGGCGGTTCAGGCCAGTTATCGCCCATCTCAGCATCACGCTGTTCTTTCAGTGACCAAACACCGTAAGCAGAACTTGTACTTGGAAATTGTGCCATGTGTGTTCCTTATTGATATTGGTAACGAATGATGACTACGCCAGAGCCGCCTGAGCCACTTGAATATCCGGCAATACCTATATCCGTTATTGCACCACCACCGCCACCGGTGTTAGCAGTGCCAGATGTTGCATTTCCAGAGTTATTACCTGCTCCACCACCACCTGAGCCACCGGAACCCACGCTAGTTTGTGATGAACCACCGCCACCACCTGCGCGAGTTACGGATGAGCCTGTAATAGTAGAAGCTACACCTGAACCGCCAGAACCAGATGAACCCGATGAACCTGCTGTTCCTACTGAACCTGCGCCGCCACCACCGCCGCCAGCTTTAGTTGGTTCAGAAGCAGAAAAACTATCACCGCCTGCATAACCCTCATTCGCTGTGCCTGAGCCTTCAGAGCCTGTAGTGTCATTACTACCACCACCGCCACCTGAGCCGCCTGTTTTGCCGGCATTGGAAGCACCACCACCGCCACCGCCGCCAACAGTTGAAACACCTAATGCAGTTGTTGCGTTTCCATCTATTCCCTGAGCAGCATTGCCATTAGTTACAGGCGAGCCTGCACCACCTGCGCCAATCGTTATTGTGTACGCTTGTGCGGTTACAGTTATGCTTGATTCAGCAGACGCTCCACCACCTGATGTTCCATAAGATGTACGATAGCCACCGGCGCCACCGCCACCGTTTGCATGATTGTCATCTTTACCACCTGAGCCACCACCTGCAATAACTAAGTATTCAACAGTTGGGTCAATCGTACCTGCGTCAGTTACGGTGAAAGTACCAGACGATGTGAATGTGTGAATCTTATAGTTACCATCGGTGGTAACGGTTCCACCAGTAGCAGTTATATAACTAGGAGTAGCAGGCCAGTTATCGCCTGCCTCTGCATTGTAGTTGTCGTCTAAAGACCAAACGCCAGATGCTTCTGTTGAACTTGGATTGTCTGCCATCGTTTAATCCTTAAGCCGTATACGAACCAGAAGATGTGAATTTAACTACCGTGTAGCTACCATCGGTTGTAACAGTTGGTGAGCCAGTTGTAGTGCCTGAATAGTCAGAAGTAAGCATACGCAAGATAACAACGCCTGAACCACCATTACCACCGTCACCATAAGGTGTTACAGCTTGTGGGGATGCGCTACCGCAACTGCCACCACCACCGCCACCAGTGTTAGCCGTACCATCTTCAGGTGCTGTATAAGCCGCAATACCGATGCCGGTAGTGCTTCGACCACCATCGCCGCCACCGCCAATACCGCCGGATCCTACTGTTGCATAGGTGCTTGAGTTACTACCACCACCAGAAGCTCCGCCACCACCTCCACCGCAATAATAAACTGCTGAGCCAGTTATAGAGTTAGAAACACCTGCGCCGCCTGAGCCACCTGTTGTTGTGGTGTTATTACCGGCTCCACCTGCTGAACTATAGCCACCGCCACCGCCGGCATTTGAAATATAATAAGGAGAACCAGTTGAACCCTGAGCTCCGCCACCGTTGCTACCTTGTGACCCTGTGCCACCACTGCTGCCGGCTGAGCCACCGCCGCCAGATGCTCCGTTGCCACCTGTGCCACCTCTGGAACCATAACCGCCGCCAATAGCATTGGTTTGAGATAAAGCAGAAGAAATGCCACCGTTTGAACCGCTACCAACTTCGCCTATACCACCTGCGCCACCTGCGCCTACAGTAATAGTATGAGTACCTTCTGTCGTAGAAACAGAAGTTGCGTAGACGTAACCACCTGCGCCACCACCGCCGCCTGTATAGCCATCGTATTGACCGCCGCCACCGCCGCCACCACCAATTAGCAACACGTCAACATTGTAAGGAACAAAAGTTGAAGGCCAGTGGTCACCCTTCTCAGCGCGTTTGTTTTGCTTTAGCGTCCAGATTCCAGACGCACCAGTAGTGTCCGGAAATGTAGCCATTAGCTAATCTCTTCGTAAGAACAAACAGCCTCAAGGTCAGATGCAGCATTAGCGGTTAAGCGTAATGTGTCACCTTCTTCGAGGTAGATTGCTTTACTAATCACGTCCAGAGTTGCGTCAGCAGGAACCACGATGGTCTTGCCAATGTGATAAGCAGTAGATGAGCGGAACAGGTCTACGTTGATTTCAGCGTTGTTAGTGCCATCTACGTTAGAAACGTACAAAGCATTAACCTTGAATACCTTACCGCTTGCTGCTGAGTTAGTGACAATAGCAGTTGCTGATGTACCTACGGCTTGAACCGCAGTCTTACCAGTAATCGTGCTTACGTTTACAATGTTTGGTGCAGCCATTTATTAGCCTCCGAATACGATAGCCATAGCAATGGCCTTACCAGTTGACGCTTTAGTGTCGAGTTGAGTTTGGATGGCAGAAGTAACGCCATCGGTGTAGTTAAGTTCTGTTGCTGTAGCAGTTAAGCCAAGATTTGTTAATGCAGTAGCCGCTGAATTTAGATCAGACAAGTTGTTAGATGCCTGTAGTAAACCGCTTGTGCTGGTAACTGTTACCTGCCAAGAAGAACCGTTATAGATGTAGGTCAGGTTATCAGTGGTATTGAAGTACCAATCACCTGCTGCTAATGGATCGCCATTGTCGTCAACAGTAGGCGCAGTAGCCGAAGCACCTAAGTAGAAGTTCTCAATCGAGTCCAATGCTGCTTGAGCTGCGCTAGCTGATGTAGCCGCATTGCTCTCAGAGGTAGACGCATTAGAAGCTGAAGTAGCCGCTGCACTTGCAGAAGTCGCTGCGTTAGTCGCAGAAGTACTTGCTGCTGATGCCTGAGTAGTCGCTGTGGTTGCTGAACTAGCTGCGCTGGTTGCAGAAGTAGCTGCATTAGAGGCAGAAGTTGCTGCTGCTGACTCGCTTGCTGCCGCCGCTGTTTCACTATCCGCTGCATTGGTTTCTGAGGTAGAAGCTGCGCTTGCAGAACTAGAAGCTGCTGAAGCACTAGAGGCTGCATTACTGGCGCTTGTAGAGGCTGCTGATGCGCTAGAGGCTGCATTGGTCTCTGATGTGCCGGCTGCACTCTCTGAGGCTGCTGCTGCCGTTTCTGAGGCTGCTGCGGCTGTCTCACTAGCTGCGGCTGCTGTAGCACTAGCGGCTGCTGCTGTAGCGCTAGAAGTAGCTGTTGCTGCATCTACCAATAAAGCCCAATAAGAGGTATTGGTCAATAATGTGCCAGCAGTAGAGGCTGCTGTACAGATGTAGACGTTAGAGTTAGATGAGTCTTTAACGATGTCACGGTTATTGTAGTTAGCCGTAGTCGTTGTTGCATCAGTACCCTGGTAAGAGCCAATCTCCTGAAGGTTCAGGATCGCATCACCTGTGTCGTTCCAACCAAGGATGTAGTTGCTCTGAGGTACTGGCAGAGTAGTGTCAATGCTTAAGCTAGACTGAGGTGGAATCTTGATCGCACGAGATACTGCTTCAGCGTTCTGCTGGGCAAAGATGGTCTGAGCATCAAACTCGTCATTCAGGCTGGTAGCGAATAAGTCACCACCTGTTACGAAGTCTGTAAGACGCTCAATACCTTTGTTACCCAAGATAGCTACGGTATCTGATGAGCTAGAGGCTGAGACCAGGGTTACAGAGCCAGTACCGTCAGCATTAATGGTAACGGTGTAATCTGTCGTAATCGTCAGGAGTGTGTCGTTTTCGTAAACCGCAATGTCGTTCTCATTGAGAATCTCAAACGAGAAGGAATATGGCCCTACTCCGGCAGAGCCAGAATAGACCACTCGGCGTGTTACGTCTGAAATGTCAATAGGCATAAGTATCTCCTTCCTGCCCCGTAATATACTTAAAAATCATGCGCTTGTTAACCATTATTGAAGCATTGCCTCAATTCGAGATTCAATCTTCTTCTCTTTGCCAGCTTTCTTAATGTCAGCACCAACCACCAAGCCGATCTCTTCTTCCATCAACACTTCTTTAGCGTCCTTGTAGAAATCAGAAACAATGGTCTTGATGTACTTCTGAGCCGAAAGTGGGTCTTCATCTGCTAGAGCCATGAAGCTAGAGTCATAAGGCAGCTCAGCGATCGAGTCCTCTAGGGTTTTCCCATACTCATCAGGTGTTGTAGTGGCTAGCTCAATCCAGCGGTTGTACTGACTAGGAGTCAGCTCAACACCATCAATCTTTTTCTTAGGCTTGTATTGGCCTACATCAAATACATTTAGGACATCATAAGCAGGACTATATTTCTGCTCAGAAATCTTGAATGGGAAAGCTCGCATCCAAGCACTAGAGGCTGCATGGTTCAACTGCTCACCTGTAATCGGGTCATAAACCAAAGGAGCGTCTTTGCTTAGGAATGGATTGCGAGATTTGTACTGAGCCAAAGAGTCGATAAAGCCTTTAGCAACAGGATTCAGATCGTCATATTCCTCAATGTCAGCCTTAGGCAGACGACGCTCAGGATTAAGAATACGGTCTGTGTAAGCAATCAAAGAGCTGTAAGCACCTGCTGGAGTACCACCAATCGCTACTGAACCTGCTTGCTCAGTCAGACGCTTGATCACACTTGCGTAGTAATCAGCACCTTCTTTGCCTCGACCTTGGAAAGTCTGCATAACCTCAGAGATACCAGAAACCATAGGTAGCTCAGAGACATAATCGCTTGTACCGATAACAAGACCCATCATCAGGTCTTCCATATTCTTAGCATCTGGCTCCATGATGCTGTACTCACCCAGAGTAGCACCCATACCCATTAATGCACCGATAGGCTCTAAACCTGCGTATGAAACGAAGATTTTGTCAGTACCAGAGGTAACGGTAGAGTATTTCTTGAACTCAGCTAATGTCTCTTCAGAAACGTCTTTCTTGTCGAAAACGATACTGTATGGCTGCCAACCAGTAGCCTGGAGAGCTTTTTTCTGCTCAACTGAATATGGGCCAGCACCAGTAATGCCACCCTCTAATGCTAGAGAGCTAATGCCATACATCATGCCTGAGCCTAATGTGACACGAGCCATAACCATGTCGCGACGAATGCCACCAGCAGCCCAATCCTCTCTAACCTTCTTAGATAAGGCAGCAGTAGGTAAGCGCTTATTTAGCTCAATCGCAATGTTGGTAGGAGTACGGATAAATGGAACATAAATCTTAGCTAAAGGATGCTGAGCGATCTTTTCCATTGCCGCTAGATTGCCTTCTAACTTTTTGGTAAAGGTCATTTCCTCTGCAAATTCAACAGCTTCACGGTGAATATCATCAGGTGGATCATTCATCAGATCAAGCATGCGTTGTTGAGCTTTCTGCTCAGCAGTTGCCAAATCATCACCCATATCAAGCATTTCATTACGAGTCTTGACATATTCACGATAGCCTAAGCTATTGAGATTACGACGGTAGTTGAATGCTTTGAAGAACTCGTCTTCTGCCATCAATGCACGACCAGGCATGGTCACAAACTTACCGTAGTAGCCAAAACCTTTAGCTAGAGCCTTCTGGAAGTCAGACGCATTCTCGCCAACCTCAATATTGAAAGGATCGCTGATAGTGCGAGTTTCTAGCTTAGAGCGACCTGTGATCTGCTCATTCTGATTCCAAGCTTTCTTGCCCAGAGCTAAGCCCTCACGGAGACCTTGGCCCATGCTGTACATATCGACAAAGATTTCCTGCTGTCGGATGTAGTCTTCTGAGTTAAACAGAATGTTACGGGTTTTGCCGATAAGAGCTGCTGTCTGCTTTTCTGCTAGGTTCAATCCTGCATAAGCAGCATTAGCTGTCATGTTCTTCACATGGGTCACTGGAGAGGACAAAATGCCGTTAATCCAAGTAGTGATCCAGATATCCTTTACACGACCACCTAGGGTACGCTCTGCGAGCTTGTGAGCCTTTTCTGGGCTACCGGCAGAGGCATAGGCCTTGGCAAGTGCTACAGCGTCTCCACGACCTCCAGAAGCGTCTAAAACCTCTTCTAGTCGGAATGCGCGATCTACGTCAGCTTCACGAGCTTGATTGAACACAGCAAGAGAGCGAGCCACATCTGCTTGCTTACGCTTAGCACCACGAGCCAAAGCGCCCTCTAGGGCAACTGCTTGACGGAATTCAACAAGTAACTCGTCATCATAGTTACCTGCCTTGATCTTGTTAGCCAAGTCCATTGAGCGTTTGCCAGCATCAGTAAGAGCCAACATCATCTTGTAGACTTCACCTGGATCAGCATTCAGCTTGGCATTAGGATTAATGATCTTTGCTACGAAAGATTCTGAGTAACCTAATTCCTCAACCTTAGCCGTTAACTGACCAAAGTCCATACGCTCAATCTTGCCAGCACCAGAAGCCTGGGCTACTTGATCGATATGCTGCTTCAGCTCATCTGGGCCATTAATCTTGTTGAGGTTGAAGACAGTCTCAGGAGGAGTGCCTTCTACTGCACCTTTAGTCGGTACAATCATGTCAGCTTCTTCTAGCTGAGTTTTACCCACTAAATTAGGGTTATCTACTGTACGCTTCTCAGCTTTACCCAGTACATTGAATATTTTGCCTAGGCCAGCAACTTCAGTAGCCTCAGGCTCAGGAGACTCTTCAAGGCCAACTTGAGCAATATCTGACACCTCTGGCATCAAATCCTCAGTCATTACGCCGCTAACAAGTTCTTCCTGCTGCTGCTCTGGTGAGTCATTCAATAACGGGTCAATATTCTCAATCATTATTTAATACCTATTGTGCCAGCAGCCGAGGACTTATGTTTTCCCTTGCGAGGTGTGTAGCTGAAGAATACATTATTACCCTTCATGTAACGGATTTCTCCATTAGCATCCTGCTCTACAGAAGTTATTGGAGAGCTTGGGCTAGCCATGTTATATGACTCAGCTCGTCTCTTAGCCAAACCTTTAGATGATTGACCATTGATATTTGCTGTATCTAGCAAGTTCTTGAATGCACCATCAACATCGCCAGCCGCTACAGCTTTAGCAAAGTTTTTGAATTTCAACATCTTATTGAAATCCATGTTGTACGCAGCGTCCAATATACCTTTTTGTGCCTCTTTAGGAAGCTGATCAAACCCAGCTAAGTCAGCCGTAAACTTGTCGTAAGCCTCGCCTAGGTAAAGCTTGCTAGCCTCTTCCTCAGAAATATTGCCATGCTTTTTCTTCATGGCATTGTAAAGTCTTGTAGTAAGACCACGTTTACCAGTAGGTGCAGCGCCAGTTGTGTCTCCATTACCTTCTGATATAGCAAAGTCTTGATATAGCTCATCAATAATTGCTGATTTGTCAGAAGCGCCTGCTGCATCTTCAGAAGCCATTGCAGTGCCAACACCCATGCCAACAGCTTTTTGTGGTCGAGTAGCTACGCCTAGCATTTTGCTAATCCATAAAGGCGCACCAGTTGGGCCAATCATCTCACCCATCTGTTCTGCCATTTGTAGCTCACCAGGCTCCACACCAGGTACATCAGGTAACATCTTAGCTACATCCTCTGTTGTCCAGAATTGAGTCTCTTCTTGTATGCCGCGCATGAAAGCATCTTTTGCTGACTCATCACCTTCACGACCAATAACTTCACCAATACCTTGGATTAAACGCTCAGTCTCACCTAAAGCGCCTGCTCCAGCAGCCGTATATCCACGAAACATTTGCGCCCAAGTTTTACCAAGATTGGTTAAATAGCCACCCACTGATTCATCAGTTGGCGTTTCAATACCTTCCATTGATACTGACTCAGGATCACGAACACCATCAGTCTCAGCACTAAGGCCAATAGACCGTTCCCAATCCTTCATAATGAAGCTGTCTAAGTTGTCTTCCATTATCGATCCAGTGTCTTTAGTGAACGCTCAATAGAACGCTTAACGCCATCATCCATCTTAATCATTGGAATCAAGCTAGGGTTCTGCATAATCTGAGATGCTTTTGCTTCTAACTCATCATCATCTAAGTTTGAGAACTCAGGAACTTTCTTGAGTGCTGCTGCAATTCTACGCTTAGCTGACTCAGCTCGCTGATTCTGGATTGATGTGACTTGTGCTTGAACAGCACCGTCAACCAATGCCTGTAGATTTTCACCAGGCTCAGCCTTAAAAATCTCAGCCTTAACTTCTGCCTTCATGCGAGTCTTGATAGCAGGCTTAACATCTAACTGGTCAATCTCAGCTACAGCTCTACGAGTTGCTGCACGAACCTCACGGTTCTCAGTCTTTACAATGCGATCTTGTAACTTACGAGCCTGAGTCCAGTTGATTTGATTATTCTGAGCAAGATACTTAATAGACTCATCATTCATCATGCCATCATCAACAGCAGTCTCTAGCTCAAAGATTAATTCATCGTTATCTAGCTCTTCACCAATCTTGCCTTCAGATAGTTTCTGTAGGTAGCCAAGAGGTGTAACCATTGAGCCAGCATCAGAATTGTTTTGCCACAATTCATTAGCAATCTCTCTTTGACGAGCAGGATCAGCGTTTTCAGCTTCACGCATCAAATCAACAGAGATTTTCTTGTAAGTTTCATCTTGTTCTTTTTCTGCTTGATCTGAGAATTTCTTACGATCAGCAATTTCTTTAAGGAACTTAGACTTAACCTTGTCTCGCTCATCATCAGACATCATTGCCCAAGAGCTTTCATATTCGCCTAAGTCGCCATTAATAATGCGCTTGTAAGCTTTAGTTGGAGAAGCTGCAAACTTCTCGTCTAACAAACCACGAGTAACACCGTTGATACGAGCTTCACGTTTAGCTTCTAGCAGCTTAGGAAAACGACCCTCTTGGCCCATAGCCATTGCTTGGGACTCGATTGGCTCAAAGATTGCCGCAATGCGATCTTCTGCACGAATGTAGGTTTGAGTTGTAGGATTCCATGAATCACCACGATAGAACTCATCTTCAGCAAAACGCTTAACTGAGAAAATGTCCTCATCAAGCTTAGCTGCTTGTGCTGCTGCGAAGATTTTAGACTGTTTCTCAGCTACAGACTTAAGTACACCATTACCAGCAGTAGCCATAGAAGCACGAGCTTTGATAGAGGCTTCTGGGCTAAATGCACTAATCGTTGTGGCATAACCATCAATGATGTCTTGAATCTCAACCTGAGCGTCATCAAAGCTAAGCTGATTATTCTCAGCCATTACCTGAAGCTCACGAAACTTCTTTTGTGCCTCGATAGACAACTGATTAGCTAGCATTGAGCCTTGAGCAGCTTGCAACGTCTCATCGTAGACATTGCCACCAGTAAGAGCTGACAACCAAGATTTGCCTTCACCTTTAGACGCTACTGCTTCAGCAATCTGCTGCTCTGTAACAGGGTTCTGAGCTGCATACTGCATAGCCTGCTCTTTAGCGTATTGAGTACCTTCACGTTTAATAAATGAGGATAATTGATCTAATTTGCGATCAATACTTTCAAAACCACGAGCGCCTTCTTTTAAGTTTGCAGTCTCAACACGAGGCAAATCTGCATACATAATTCCACGCTTTCTATATATAGGTAATGCCATTACTGAACCTTAATCACTTGACCTTTAGCGTTTGTCACCGTATTTCCTGGCGTAGACAAACTTCCATAAGTAGCTACAGCAGTTCCAACAGAAATAGCAGCATTTAAGTATGCTGATTGCATTGCCTGCTTTCCTGCTGCTTGTAGCGATTGACTTTGAGCTAAGCCGCCAGCAATCGCCATGTCAGCATTCTCAAGACCAAGGTTATATTCCTCACCGGCCTGAAACGCATTCCATTGATCTACCGTCATTGGAGACCCTGAGAATGGATCAATGCCGCCAGCAGCACTTCTAGCTATTAATGAGCCAGCCATACGACGCTGATTACTTAAAACATCTAATGCTTGATTGCTATAATTAAGTGCATTTTGACGACCTTGAAGCTCAGCTTGCTTGGCTTTTAAGCTGTATTCTGCCTTTTGAAACTGACCTTGTTTTATTGTGCTTACGGCACTTAACGCTCCAGCAGCTAAGGCAGCTACGCCTGCATACGCTTTTAACGCTGCTAATTCCATTATGAACCTCCGCTCGTAGCGACCTTGTACTCAAGACCCAATAATGTGAGCTTGAGTGGATATTCTTGTGTAACTGATACTTTAGCTTCACGACTGTAGCCGCGCTTGCCATACAGGGTCTTGATCCCCGTAAATTCAGACGTTGGAGAATCTAGCGTTCCTGCTGTATCAAGCGCTCTAATTGGCAGCAATACACCATTAACAGACAAATGCTGGGTTGAATCAACAACTGCATTTACCTCAACAATGCGCTTCTTAAAGCCTAATCGAGTACCTGTGCCAATGTCTTTTTCTACTGGCATAGTGGTTACTTCAACATTGAATGGCAATCCAACTTCATAGCTAGAAGTAGATGCTCGGTCAAATGTAATAGCGCCAGAGCTAACTGTCTCATCACCTAGCACGTTACCGTCAGCAATCACATTTAACGATGCGTCTTCGTGAGGAAGTGAAGTGGCACCAGAAGCAGCGCCACCAGTGAAAGCGCAATCAGTGAAAACAGTAGAGTCAAATTTCTCAACAAAGAATTTATCAGTGCCATCAAATGTTCTCTTAGTGATAACGTAAATATCAGTTACGTCAACAGCAACCTCGATAAACTGACCATCAGTAATTAGCTCAGATGGGGCAACTACCTGCTGCTGAGTGAACAAGCTGTAAGCCACTATTGATCCATCGTCTTCATTAACGATAAGCAACAAGTCAGTCTCATCCGTAGACGTAGCCTTACGGATAGCCATCTCTTTAGGGCCTTTCAACAAATGTGACGATAATAGTGATATTGAGTTGCTTACATAAGCCAGAGTGGTATCACTGTAAAGGAATTCTGACAATGCTTTACCTTGGCGACGAATATAGATTGTGCCTGAGTCAAGCTGAACAACTCGGATACCTTCTCTTACGCCATTACGAGTACCAGTACGAACAAAAAAGTTAGTAGGAGTAATAGGCTGTTGCGTATCCTGCGGGATAAAGAATTCACCACCACTCGTGAAAACTTGTAGGTCGCGGCCTGAGATGATGTCGATGATAGTATTGAGCGTGTTCGTATCGAGCGTCGCTTCCACAGCATCGTCGTCATAAGCCTCTACAGGTTGGAAATCAAAGAAGAAGCCGATCTTACTACCCCAAATGGTTGTAGGACGGCTCTTACTACCACCAAAGTACAAACGACCCTCGTGGAAAGTACAGGTACGAGGCCAACCTTTAGAGCTAGACCAAACGTCTTCGTAACCTGTTTCTAGCTCCCAGTTGCCATTAGCAATGGCATTGGTGTCAAAGAATGGAACCTCAGTAACACCTTTAACAGAAGTACTAGAAACATACTCAGTAATACGCATACGACCCTGAGGTGATGCGTTAATGTACTGATTGACATGGCCTGAGTTAAATACGCCAGATGAAGCCGTAATCGTTACAGTGCCACTGATCTCATCAGGAGTAATGGTGCCTGATGGGTTGCTAGTAGATATAGTGAATGCGTACTGAGGAATGCTGTCGAAAGTAATCGAGCTAACAGTCCAGTCAGCATTGGTAGCACCACGAACAATCTTGAGTGGCTGAATGTCAGGATGAACTACGATCAGTGTGTCAGCAGACTGAGTCCAGCACATGGTATCTAGCATGGCTGAAGTCAACCCGCTAATGGTTGCGTAGTCATTACCTGAGCCATTGATGTTAGCAATAACAGCACCGTCACGGATAACGTGCATTTTGCCAGCAGTAAACATCAACATATAGCTGTCTGATGTGCTGAACTCGAATGGTACTAAACGAATACCATCATCAGGATTGTAAGCTGCATCTAGCTCATAGATATGCTTTAGACCTGGGCGACGCTTAACACCACCCTGAGGCTGTACTAATACATTAGTTAGTTTGCTAGCACCATTCTGGTACTGCTTAATATCCACACGAGAACGCAGTAACGGGTCAATCTCGCCACTGGTAAAGTTAGTCTGAATATCAACGTATTTAGTCATTAGTAGCGTACCGCTATTAAGCTGTAATCCTCGATAGCTTGAGGCGTATTACCTTGTCCGTCAATACTCATTGCAGTACGCATATAGCCACCACGATTATTTTCACCTGGTGAACCTAATGCGACTGTTTTCCAGTAATCAGTCTTAGATACTTGATCGGTAATAGGCTCTGCTAAGTGCCAAGCCATCTGATACTTGAGCAACTGAATGAACCAAACAGGCATTGCTGCCTCAGATACAGAATACTGATAATCAATATAGATAGCTGTCTCATTGGTAAGCAGCTTATCGCCATAAATCTCCCAACCAGTAAATGGTCTAGCGCCAGCCTGATCGCTAGTGAAAGCGGCTCTAGGTGGGCCAATACGGTCTGATGGGAGTTGATACTCATACTTCCACTCATTAACAGGAGTATTGATAGTACGAGCTAATTGAACCTTCTTAAAAGAAAAACTCCAGGGGTACATCTGGAGGGTAGAGTCTCTTACGTCACTGTAAAGACGATCACAAGTGTTCGCCTCGTCTGTGCCTTCAGTAAAAGACGAGATAGGCGCTGCGCCAAGCAGAATCAACGCATCTGAACAAATACCTATTGCTGAATCACCGGCAGCCATTTTTCTCTCCTATAAGGAAAAAGGAGGCTACCCCTGCGAGCAGAAGTAACCTCCTCCTTAGTCACCTAACTGATTAGTCTGAATCAGTTGCAGTAACAGTCAAGCCGTCGGTTACGTCTACTACGCCAGAAGCGTTAGAAGCAACGAAAACCAAAGACATTACCTGAGTACCACCAGTAGATGAACGAACGATGATCATGTCACCAACTGACAAAGTGTCAGACATGGTGTTGAAATAACCAGCGGTGTTTACATCTGCAATGGTATCAGCAGTTGCGTAAGAGTACACAGAAGGAGAGTTACCAGCCTTCGATGCACCAATGGTTGAAAAACCAGTAGTTGAAAATGCCATTTCTATATCCCCCTATTATGCGCCGTCTTCGTCACAAGTGATTTCGACGATGCCTTCAGCGTCGATGCCTACTGCGCCAGCAGAGAACATAGATGCTACAAGGTGAGAAGTCTTCTCAGGGATGTAGTTAATCTCAGTGCGGATGCCCATGCCTTCTGCATAGCCAAGCGCGCCCTGGTGCCATGCGTAACAAGTACGATCACCAGAAGATAGAGGTAAACCACCCTCGTCACGATCACCGATAACGTGGAAGTTAAAGCCCAAGAAAGTGTTTACATCGCCAGAAACAAGAGCTTTAACGCTGTTGTAATCTGATGAAGTCACTTCAGTTTCACCCAACAACGCAGAAAGGTTGTTAGCGTGGATCAAGATGTGACGACCTTCCATAGGAACATTGCCAGCATCCATCAACTTCTTAGCAGCCAACAACTTGTCCAAGTTCAAGTTGGTGTTCGCGCCACCGATTGAAGATGCAACAGTTAAAGAGCTAGAAGCTGCGTCAAGTGCGTCGATGATCAACTGGTCAGCACGGCGACCGATTGACTTAGATACAACTTGAACCAACTCTGAACGCTCGTCAAAGTTGATTTTAGCTTGGTTGAAGATGTCTGAGTACTCAGCAGCGATGTAATCTGAAAGAGTTACAGTTGCCTGAGAGTAGTCAACATTCATTGGAGTAACGTCAGTTTGTGGAACACGAACCTGAGCTACGCCCTTGCCAATTTTAGGGAATTTGTGAGTAGAACCTTCTACACCAGAACGAAGACGGACGGTATTACGCAATACAGACTCAGCTTGATAAGCCTGTTTAACCTCCGCATCGAACAGCGTAACAAAGGCGTTTGATACATTAATTGCCATTGTGATCTCCTGATCAATAATTTACGGTTAAATTTCGCTCTTATGGTTATCCACATTGCGTGGGCCTGAACTTGCGTTTTACAACTCGCCCGTTGAGTAGGTCACTACCATTTAGGGTCGCTTGCGCGATTAGCCTGAGATGATTTTATACACTAAACAGAAACTTGCAACAAGTTTCTAATAAAAGCCCCCAACTAAGGGGGCTAGGTTATTGTTTATTGACCAAATGCTTGCTCAAAAAGTTTCTCAACTTTACGTCGATATGCAGGATCACTCTTGTACTCAGGCTTACCTACCATCTCATATAGCTCATCTTTCGATGGCATATCAGAAGAAGGAGCCGTTTCTACAGGTACACGACCTTCATACGACGAACGAAGCTTCTGAAGTGCTTTGATTCCGTTGGCAGTGCCACCCCAAATCTTAAACTCTTCATAGTCTTCAGCACCCCAGATACCTTTATCAACAAAGCCTTTGCCCCAAGTTGCCATATTCTTAATGATGGCATCTGCATTCGGGCCAAGTGCCTGACGTTCTTGCTCCATAGAGTATTTAATCTCTTCGGCTTCATTCCCGCCTAACTTCAGCACTTGCTCAGCTAGTTCATTAAAAGCATCTTGGTTAATGCCGTTCTTTTTAGCCCAATCAAGGTAAGTACTTACTACCGGATCATCGCTTGGCATTTCGCCAAAGACATCCATTGCATACTCTTCAGGGGCTTTGTGATCGCCATTACGGAACTTCTTTTCTAGCTCTGCATACGACTTAGCGATCTCTTCGAGCATTGGCTCGTTTTCGTCCTGTTGCCAGAACTTTTCGGGCCACCAATCTGGGCGCTCTAATGGTTCTGCTGCTTCCGCTTCAGGGTCAGCAGCCACATGGCTGATCTCCGCTTCAGCAGGGGTTGTGCTTTCTTCAGACGCTTCTGTTTCAACGCCGTCTAAAAGGCCACCGCTTTCTTCGGTTTCGCTCATTCTTTAATCCTCTTGATACGTTTTTCAATGTCGCGAATGACAGCATTCTGTCCTTCACGGTAGAACCCGTAGCTACTTTCAGCTCCAGGTTGCCAGCTTGGATTCTCAAGATAAGTCTCTCGAAGCCATGCCAACACTTTTTGCCCATTCTCAGTAGAGAATGTACGAGCAATTAGAATATCAAGGTCATCTCGTTTATGATCTACGGGTGGAGCTTCTACTGGCTCCATATCATCCCATCCGCTCATTACATCATTCCTTCAGCCGTTTGTTCTGCTGCTTGCTGTGGAGCTGCACCTTGCATTTGCGCCTGCTGGACTGCCATTGCCATCTGCTGCGCTTCTTGCATCATCTGTTGACGTTCCATAGGCGTTGTACGAATAGACGCTGGTACGCCCATCTTGTCTGCAATGTAGTCAATCATATCGCCTGTCTTAATAGCAAGTTGCCCTTCAGGCCCCATTGCTTGTGCGACTTGAGCGAACTGCATGATGCTGTTGACTTCTTCCATATTCTGAGCAGATGCCAGAGGAGAAGTTGGTGTTACCTTAACTTCAAGACCATCGACCTTCAGCGGCAGAGTGATCATGCCGTTTTGATCCATAACCTCTAATGTCTTAGCAACTAATGGAACCATTGTCTCGTTGATCAATCGACCAAACGCAGAGCCTAAGTTCTGAGCCAACTCTTTCATACGCTCAACAACTTCTGTCGCAGAACGAGCAGACATGTTGTCAGGTGGTAGTGACTCATCTAAAAGTGTTTTCTTAATATTCATTCGTAAGTCATTGATAATAATCTGACTTACATTGAAATCACCTGCTCTTGGTAGAGCGCGTAATGATTCACCTTGTGGGCCACCATTGCGAGCAACAGGTATGATCGCGCCAGGAACGATTCGTATTGTTTGCGGGTTCAATACGCCATCGTCGGCTGCTGTGTACACGCCCGTAATTGCAAGACTCGCATTCTTCAACAGAAGCTCAAGCGTCTTGTTCAGGGTCTTAATGTCAGGCAGCGCAGTAATCACTGGGCCGCGACCATAGATTTCACCAGCAACTTTCATAAAGCGGCTGACTACCCAAGGGCTAGTCTTCTGACGACGGTAAACCAATTCGTCTTTGCTCTTAGGATGAATAACGTGATAGCAATAATCGCCACGATCGTAGTCGTAGATTGTTGCCTCAATCAAATCAACTTCTTCAGTTGGCTTGTCGTCAATCATTCGCTGCAACTCAGCACTGATCTCTGCATCAGGCCATTGCTGCTTAATAGACTCACCCTTGATACGCATGCGACGGTAAACATTGTCTACCTGACCATTTGCGCCTTCCTCGAATGCCACAAGGTACTGAGGCACTGGGATGAAGTTGATAGGGGTTAAGTTGTCACCTGGTTGAACCAACATAACTGCTGTGCCAACTGACAAGTCTAATAAGAATTCACCGATCGCAATGTCAAAGTTAGACTGCTTGAGTACATCAAACATCTTCTCGTTGAATACATCAAGCGCCTGCTGTACTTCAAGTTTACGCTCAGGTGGAACCTCGTTACCTGGCTCTAACTTACACCAGTTACGCTGTGGCGGGAAAATGCCAGACTGCATACGGTTAGCAAAGCGTTGGGTAGAATTGATAGCTGTCGAGTCAAATACTCGGCTCATCTTCTTCTGACCACCGGTCTTACCTTCGTAGTAGCCGTCGTATAGATTACGTTGAGGTAATGCAAACTCGTACGCATCTTCGTACAAGTCACGGAAGTTTTCTTTGCGGGACTGAGCTAGTTTCTGTCGTTTGAGAATCTGCTCTGGTGTGAGTTTCTTTGGCTCTGCCATTGCAGGCTCCTTATTCGTACCAAGTCAAAATGATTTCAGCGGGCTGTGCTGATCCGCTGTTGTTAGTTAAACGCAGCAAATAAGTTGTTAGCGGTTTGAGAATAATACTCGCTGATGACACATCGCCACCTGCTGCTTTCTTTTTAACACCACCAATCAAAATGTACTGGGCTAGCGTTGTTCCTGTTGAACTTACAGTAGGAGACAATAAGATAGCGGAGTTGCTAGTGTTAGTACTATTGCGATCTAAGTTGATAGAGCCTAATGGCGTTCCGCCTGACACGGTTGCGTTTTCATAGAAGTAACCCATGCCGTTGCCGCCACTAACGCCTTCAACATTCATTCTTGCCTCAACGCTAGAACCAAACGCAATCGCTAAATCTAAGCTAGCACCATCAGCCAATGAGGTTGATACTGCGCCAGCAGAATAGGCATCACCTTGGATAATATGCCCCTCAAGCGTAGATACTGTCGGTAGTCCGTAAGCTGTGCTTATTAGTACCTGCTCATCATTGCCATCTATATAGGACGGTGACGTATGCTTAGTATTAATACCAAGCGATTCGCGTTTAACGACAAGGCGTGTCATGAGGTAATGTCTGTACCAATGCCAAGCTCTGCATCTTCACGATCAGACAATAACATGCGACGACCCGCTAACTGACGAGCGCGAGTCTTAGCCTGAAGTGCTGCGCCTTCTTGAGCCATCTGTTGTTGCTGACGCTTCTCTTGTGCTTCAATTTGTTTACGCTGAAGCTCAAGCTGTTTCTCTTGACCAGAGGTGTCTGGCTTACTAAATAAACCACCCATTACTTAATATCCTCACCTTCAAGTGGTGATTGAGAACCAAGCGTACGACCATAGCCTAACAAGCTAGCACCTGAACCACGTCGAGCGCGGAATGCTGCCTGACGTTCACGAGCTGCTTGCGTTTCAGCTTTAGTTGCTCTTACTGGCTCTGGCGCAGCAGGAGCAGGAGTCGGCGCTGGAGCTGGCTTGTCGCCACCTACTATCTTTTTAACTGCACCACCCATTTGTTAATCCTCTCTAACAATACTCATCATAAAGAAGTCAGAACCGTCGGGGCCAAATCGCCTCATTACACCATCATCTGAAAAGCCTAAGCACTTTGCCCACTTGTACGCTCTGACATCATCGCATCTTACTGTAATTTGTAAACGATTCAAGCTATCTTCTTGAAATTTAAGCAAGATGAACTTTCTAGCTACCTTAGTCATGGCGATGCCGTAACGTCTTGTCGCCTCACCAACCATAAACCACGCTTCGTGTAGACCATCCCAAATCTTAGCAGCGCCAAAGATTCCAATCGGCGTACCACGTTGCATTACCGTAATACCTATGCCTGCCTCTACTTGGTCACATAATCGCTCTTGCAGTTCATGTACCTCATGCCCCTTAAGGTCAGGCTGCTCGAACTTGAACTTCAGCGCATGCTCACGCATGAACGGTACGATCACCACGCCTGGTGGCAACTTACAGACTAAGTTTAGGTCTAATGGGTTCATCCAAATACATCAAAGTCAGCGTTAGTCAATGTCTGTGCCACGAACGTCTTGTTCATAGAAGCTGAACCTTTACGTGTCATGTTCTTGTATTCACCGCCGCCCACAAGCAAATAGCCGAATGCGTCGCCAACGTGTGAGTGTTCGTTCTTATTCGGCGAATCCTTGAACCGCTCCTGCCCTGCGCCTACCGCGATACGCTTGAAATGGTAGCCGCCACTCAAAGCCTTGCGTACCATCTTGCATGACTTGTGAATAATCAAGCCAGGTTTTCCCATTACAAGGCGATTCATCGGCGCGGCACTTGCCTCACGTCGCGCCTTAAAGTCGTTCGTCGCCGTCGGCTGCGCCCGAAGCCCCAGCGTCCGCAGATACTCGAACGCCGTCGTTTCATAAATCGCATCACGCTGCTGACCGGCGGGGTCGCCCCAAACCAAAACTTCGTAGTTCGGGAATCGTGTCTGTAACTCCGCTAGAAGCTCGGTGCCAAACCGCTCAAGACCCATATCGAAGGTAACGATCTCGTGGAATACCCGCCATTGGCCCGAACTGTGCCGTTGCCCGAAGACCGCCGCAGGCGTAAGACCGAAGTCAAGTCCGACTTGTATCGGAAGACTTGGATCAGGCTCGATCTCATCACTTGACATCAGCAGATCGTCGTATTCAGGCCAGACAGGCTTGCCTTCTTGAACGTAGGTATAACGTCCCTCGGCATAGCAGCGAATCCAGTCCAGATTCTTGCCCGCCAACTGCTGTAAATAGTAGCCTGGCGGCAGGTTCTTGAGGTTTTCCCCTTTAGGGTTGAGCCTCCACCACCGACCCGCCGCGAAGATGTGGTCGTTTGCCTCTGGATTCTCTGGTAATTCCTCGTGAGGAACCTCCATGATACCGCCTGGCTGGTTATAGAACTTCCACGCATACTTTCCCGTTATGGGGTCCTTCTCTGCTAGACGAAACCACCAGTGATCATCGTCCATCGGGTTGGTATCCATCCAGATACCATGCCACGTCGCGCCACCATCGCGCTTAGAGGGGTAACGACCGACACGGTGGGTCAATCCATCGATAACGGCCTTGGGTAATTCACGGGCCTCGTTGACCCATGCTCCCGTTAATTCAAGTGATAACAGCTTTCTGACATCTTTTGGCTGGTCTAATGCCATAAAGATGACTTCACAGTCGACACCCGCAGCATCGCCACGCGGAGGCAGCTTGATATGGTGGGTAATTGGGGGTGTCCAACGCAGTGGCCCGAAGGTATCTTCAGGAAAAATGTCCGTCCACGTCTTAATGGTCGTGGTTTTCAGCTCAGGATAGCTGTTACGGACGATAACAAAGCGGCTATAACGTATGCCGTCATGGGGTGAGGGTTTCTGTTCTAGGGCGATACGCATCACCTTTAGACAAGAAACATACGATTTACCCGAACCTACTGGCCCGCATATCCCCGTTACAAAGGAATTATCCTGAAGGAACTTATATGCTGTGGGTGAGGTGGTTAAATCAACATTAACACCAGGAAATCCATCACTCATCGACGATCTCCGCCTCTTGTTCGATCTCAACCGGTGCCTTTACGTTGAATCCGATGACACTTGGCTTATCCATGTTCTGCTCAACTTCCATCAAACCAGCCGCCTTAGCCAGGGTACGCAAGGTTTGTACCTTGTCATGCAGCTCAACAGACGTAGATACCGCCCCATCCTTGCTAACCGTACAAGTGACCTTCTTAATCGCCCTGTGAGCGTACTCAGGAATGTCCTTAGAAGCCTTTAGCTTCACGTTACCGTAGTCATCCCACTCCATGATGTCACGCACAGAGGTAGTGGCCATGCACAGCATCTCTGTCGCAATGGCTTCTTTGTTCTGCTTAATGGTATTTGTCTTGCCTAACTCTCTAACACGAGGCGGTTTAGTACCACCGTATCCACTTAGACTCGGTATCACTTTCTTTTTTGGCATATTAGTTCCTTTAAGGTATTGACACGAAGAATAGCAAAGGTAAAATAATTATCAAAGGATAATTCCTGTGAGGCGACCGAAGGTATGAGAAATTACCAATATGCTCCAGTCGCCCTACCAGTCTGGGATAAACGTTAGACGACGATAATTCTCACAGGAAGCCCTTAACGGGGTGCCAAGCAGAACAGGGTCCGCTCCTGATGTACGCTGAAGCACTAGTCGCTACTAAGCCCTAACCGTTAATCGGCCTAAAATCCAACCAATCTTTGGTTAATCCCCAAACAGGGGAGTTAGCATATTGCCTTTAATTTGTTATTCGCTGACTTCCACTACGAGACGCAAACCCCCTAAGACTGAGTTGTATGAATTTCGGACTCTATTCATACAATAGGGGGCTTTGCTTTTAATTACCCAATCAAGGTTTTTCTGGAAAATTTTGAGTGAGGGGGATACGACGCACCCAGCCACCCCCTCCCCCCAAAGGGTGCTTTTCTACGATCGCAACATGACCTTGACGCTAGCAGGTGGGCTAGTCTTGGTGGAAAGCAATACCTGGGTGGCTTTTTTGAACCCTTCTAAGGTATAGCGGTAGCTTAACTTAAGGTATAGCTCTTTCTCATAGGGTTGATCGATACCGAAGCGAGAGCGCAGGCCTTCCAGCCACACTCGATAAAGACTAGTTGGTTTAGCTAATACCTCCGAATTTGATTGCATCGACTCCACCAGCTTAGCTTGTTGTTCTTTAATGGTTTTATTCTCTTGCTCTTGCTGGGTATCTTCTGCCTGGTTTAATGCTATCAACTCGGTATCAGGCGGGTTATTTGGATCGTAAACAATAGCTCTAGGCTTAGCGTGTTTACCAACGGTATAGCTGTTATTGATGGTGACTAGGTATCCTTTTTCCGTTAGCCATTTAATATGGGCCTGCATGGTTGGTTGCATAATCCCCATATCTTCTGCCATTCTTTCTACGCTGGGCCAAGCATTCCCTTTATGGTTAGCATAAGAGCAAATAGTCAATAAAGCCCGCATTCTCTGGATAGTAAAGCGCTTATCCTTTAGCGCTCGATAAGGTATAACGATATAGATACGGTTATCAGTTGGTTTCTCTTGTTTAATGTCTGCTGGTTTGATTGGATCAAGCATAAAAAAGCCCTCTAAATGAGGGCCTTATGTTATTTAGTACAAGTAAAAGAGTAAAGGCGGGATGATTAGATAGGCTAGAATCCCGATAGCCTGTAAATTACTCACCGCATGTCGCAAATAATCGATATTTCGTGCGGGTGACGCTTATAAAAGTCATGTGATCTTATCTTTTCAACATACTGAATCGCCTGGTCTACGCTAGCAGCAGTATTAATAAACTTGGCGTAATCGCGGCCCATCCTTTGCTCCAGGATATTCCACCTATTGGTGGTGTATTCTCTTTCGATAATGTATTTAGTCACCATTATTAGCCCCTTAAAGGTTTAAATTGATGATGTAGCGCAGTAAATCAAAGCGCCACAAATTAAGGTTCGATCGCATACGGTAATGAATCGCCTTATCTTCTGAAGTCATTTGCATTTCTTTATCCTCAATCAATTCTCTGAAGCCCTGCTACGGGTTCAGCGCTTAATAAGTGATTCCCTTGCAGCAATTGATAACCAATAAAGCCGCGCTTTTCGCATTCTTCTCTAGCTATTGCATGCTGATTATGAAAGGTAAGCCGTGCGTCAATCTTAATAACTGACCTATCACCGCATGCCTCGATTAAATTGCCCGATACAATGCCTTTTTGGTAAAACTGAGCGTATGCCATTATATCGCCCCCATAATGAAAACAGTCATTAAACCCGTTGCAGCTGCAAGGCCGAAGGCTATCGCTTCCAAGTACTTAATCATGAGTGAAATGCTCCATCTTCAGTGAAGTAATACTGATTCGCCTCGCATAAATCCTCTAGACCTTCATCTGAATAGATATATTCGCCTTCATCATGGAGGAATGACAAGGCATTCTCGATATCACCTTCTCTTAATGCTTGGATAACGTAAACATCATAAATAACACCCGTTAAAGGGCAATCATCGGCTTTTAATGCGTTTAATTTCTTAACGTCATAATCAGTCATGACGATAAATTCGCCACGATCAGGGAAAAGACTGACTGAATAATCTAAATCGCCGTCAACGGCTTGTTCTAGCGCCTTCAATGATTCGGTAAAGTCTTCAACGGCATGCTCGCCAAGATGATGCCAATTATCACGAATCCATTCGAATACCGCCTCTTTATCGGGATGCTGGTCAATGGTGTAAGCCTGGATTGTTTCTTGCTTAATCATGCTGCCACCTCTTCACGCTCAAGGCCTAACGAATCGGCCAATACGTTTTTAAGTATTTCTTGCGCTATTTCTTTCGAATCCCATTCATGCTGCTCAGTGTATGGCGCATGAATTCGATCGATTAAATCCCATTTGCTATTGACAACATAGACACCATTGTCACCGTTATCAGTATCAGAGCGGCCGTATTCTTGGCGATAAACAGTAAGGCCTACTTTACATTTAAAGAAATGCTTTGCGAGTAGCTCGGCCAGGATATCCATTTGCTCAGTAGGTGATCCGCTAATATCGAAAGTCTTAGCAACAGCCAAGAATCCCTTAACGGAATCAGCACCACCGTTCCAATGTAAGTAAATGCAAGGCGCATTGCTTGCGGTTGATTGAGTTATAACGGCACGATTGCCCATGATCTTATATTCCTATCTAGTAAATGTTTAAGATTGTCTTATCGACAAGCCAAATATAGGAAATGATTTGCAGATATGCAAGTATTTTTTTAATTATTTTTCATATATTTGTCACGATGAAAGGCCGCGAATCCTTCGGGCGATAACTCAGCGGTATAGGCCAGGTCTTGGCTGTACTCCAACCCAGGGCGGAGCAAATTCAACGGAATTACAACCCGCCACAGTTTGTGATCAATCCGGTACCACAGCACAGGTTTTAAATCAGCAGCTTGTGCCTGCTCCACTGTCTGTTTCCACCAAGCTGGTAGGGTGGCCTTCTTAGCCCTCTTAACCTCTACGGCCCATCCTTCAAGGCCTTCGAGGTCAAATCCACCTGATCTCCACTGGTCTAAGTTGCGCTTACACTCCAACCCAAGGAGGTTTTCTATGATCTTGGCAACCTCTCGCTCACCAGCAGCACCTTTGTTACGGCTATTTATCGGCATATCACTTCCTATTCATCTCATCTAGCAGTCTTTGCAGTCCATCTTTGCCACGCTTCTTAGCAATGGCATCCTTTCTGGCATTCCACCAAGCCCAACCCTTCTCACGGGCCATCTGCTTCCAAAACCTAGCCTCACACTCCAGCATGTACTGCGCCGAGTCTGTCATCGATTCGATCGTCTTCTTGTTCTTTTCCATCCCTTATACTCCATCTTCTGCCTGGCTCAGGCCAAGGCATTGCCCCCATCTTTGGACTTGGTACCCATTGCTGACTCTCTTCATGGAACCAAAACCCCCACGTTCCCTCCCACTCACCATGACGGTGCTTTGCAACCCGTATAAACCCTGTCGGATTGCCATCATCTAGCTCACCAATGGTTCTGCGGTACACAATCAGCAGGTTATCCGCCAAATCCACAATAGAACCTGAACCTTTAACGTCAAACTTATCCGGCATTTCCTTCTCATTCATCTGCTTACGCATGTGCAAGATCAAATGTATGTGAACATGCTCATCCTTTGCTATCTGACTAAGCTTATTCACAAATTCCTGTTGCTTTGTATAGTCTTCAGGCCCAACACCCTTAATTTTTACCAAAGAATCCACGAAAAAGTGCTTGACACCCAGTTCATGGGCTGCGTAGTGCATCATGCCGAACAAGTTATCCTGCTCAGCATCACCTACTTGGTTGTAAATGTAGATTCTGCCGTCTAATTGCTTAGCTAAAGCAGTGGCATATTCCTTGCTAGGGCTACTCATCCCGCTAGCCTGGCGGATCATTCGGGCCAAGGTAGCTTCAGGCAGCATTTCCATCGAGGCAACCACCACAGGTGACTCCATCCACAAAGCTGCCATACCCGTTACCAAAGATTTACCCATGCCATTGACACCAGCCCACAAAGTTAACTCTCCTTCCCTAAATCGGAAGTGTTCATGGGTTTTATGCCAAGGAAGAGTGTCACCATATGGCTTCAGAGTCCCTGAGAGCCGTTCTAAGGCCTTTTCTAGGTGTTGGGTAGGTCTATCTACCTTCTGGAGATAAAGATCGCTCTCACGCTGTTTTAAATACTTTTCGAAATCTATGTCGGGCAACTGTGTCATATCCAATCCGTAATGGTTTGTTGTTGTGGCTTGTTGGGCAACTCGTCATTCCATCTTTCCCCGTTAAGGTAAGTAGGAGCCATAGGGACAAACTGACGCTGTACTCCGTCATAGCGAGCTGGTGCATCAGTGATTGCTTTTTCCTTCTCGGCCTTGGTCAACTTGTTCCAAGCCATTCGTGCTTTCTTCTTGCTGTCCTTTCGAGGGTAGACTTTCCAGAACTTCTCGAATAACTCGTCGGCTGCTTTAGCGGCAGACAATAGTTCTCTCTCTGTCTCTCCCTCTCTCTCTGCGCTAGCATGTTGATAGCATGGTGCTAGCACTCCGCTAGCAACAGTGAAGAAACCCTTATCTATCAAGGCTTCCAGACCATGTTGTATTTCTTTAGGTGGAATTCGTAGTCGAAATTCAAGTTCATCTATTTCGGCATTAATTTCACCATTATCGGTCTCACTTGCTAGCAGCCAGAGCAAAGGTGCTAGCGCCTTGCTAGCAACTGGCAACAACATAAAAGCTCGGTCATTTAGCAGCTCTCTGTGGAGCTTTATCCAGGGCGGTGTTCTGTTTTTATAATGCTGGAACTTCCGCCAATTCTTTGGCTTGATCCGCATTATGCAACTCCCTGCTCCTGTAGATATGCCTTCAGCTTAACGGCCTTCATGATGTCTTTCTCATCGACAACAACACCATCACGCAGCCTGGCTGTCAGGATTGCTAGGTAGTTAACGGCATAATCAACTTTGCTTTCTTTCTTGGCTTTGGCAGCCATTTCTCTTTGTGCAAAAGCCATTGGTGGCTCCTCATAGGCATCGGGAAATAGGTCTTCTAGCTTCAAACCCACCGCAGAAACCACGTCCACTGCTGAACATCCTGCGAAACATTTGAGCAATATCTTCCCGTTATTGGTTGCTGTAACGGCTAATGATGGGTCACTGTCAGCATGTGCTGGGCAACTACATAGCCACTTTCTTTCGCCCTTCTTTTGTACGTTTTTGAGGCGATTAACAAACAGTTCTGGAGTCATCTTATAACTCCAAGTACTTGATTAACTTATCAATATCCTCCTGATGCGGCACTTTCGTCTTCTCTGTGGCAAAACGCCACAACTTAAAATAGGCCATGCCTGTACGCTCTGCGACAACACGCAAGTTGCGATCAGCTAGACCCTCTCTGATCTTTTGATGACTGACTTCTTTTTTCATAATGATTCTCCTGTGTGAGCTGTGAAGGATAGACTAGCTAAATTTTTTTTGCAATAAGTGCTTGCAAATTAATTTTGTTGCAACTACAATCCAAATTGTAGATAACAGGAACACGACATTTATCATTCTACAAGGAGATATAACTATGTATTGGGATGTACCCGATCGCGAAGTCGACGCCCCAGAAGACCCGCAACTTCAAAAAGCCTTCACTGAGTACTTGGAGTCAACAGAATATCTGATTGATCTGACCGAGGCCGTTGAAGCACTCATTAATAAAAATCCCTCCCTATTCGCTGAGTTTGTCATCGATCAAATGATGGACATTGAGCTGTCCATGTTAATGGTTGAGCCAGAGAAGTTTGGCGAGTCCCTTAGAGAAGACGTTGAGAGAGCATTAGTAAATTATGTTAGCGAAGATGTTGAGCAAGCTTGGATTGAAAGATATGAAGATGAAAGACGCGACCGATCAAATTTTCACTGAGAACGATTACATCAGTGAGCCGTTTGAGATAAATCCAGACCATGATCTTTGGATTGCCATTAACTCCCTTAGAACTCTGCTGGATACTGGTGTGTTTAGTAGCAATAAGGATATGGATTGGCGACTGAATGACATGATCGCCCGCCTGGAGAGCTTCTTAGATGAACAATGACAAGCTAATCCCTGTTGAGGACTATCCTGATCAGGAAGAACTTAACCATGCGATTGCTGCTTTGTCGTTGTTGTTAACTAAGTGGCACTACGTCTCGGATAAAAAAATACTGGATAACAAAATCATGTGTGCATATTCCTCAATGGAAGACTGCTACAAACGATTGACTGCGCTTAAAGGAAATACTTATGAGTCTTGAAAGGAAAGTATGGCAGGAAATGTCAACACTGAATGTGAATGACAAAACCTCCAAGAAAATGAATTTGACTTACCTCTCATGGAGTGACTGCTGGGCAACCCTAGCGGACTACTACCCTGAGTCTAACTATGAGTTTGGCGAGCCTATTTACTACAACGATGAGACTGTCGAGGTGTCATGTGTAGTAACCATTAAAGAAGGTGAGAAGAGTTTTAGCAGGAAGATGTATTTACCTGTAATGGATCACCGTAACAACTCAGTCGTTAATCCGACTAGCCGTCAGATATCTGATGCTAGGCAACGATGCCTGGTTAAAGCAGTAGCAGTTGCAACTGGATTAGGGCTTTACATTTATCGTGGCGAAGACTTGCCTTCAGAGGACAAGCCTAAGCGCGTAGATAAGGAACTGGTACAGAAATATGTCAAAGCCTTTATGGATGCCCTTGACAGTGAGGACGGTCTTGCCTTACGTCAACTGGGAGACGAGCTTAAAGAAGACGAAACTACAATGTCTGAAGTTTGGAAACTTTTTAATTCTAAACAGAAGGCAGCTATTAAATCATTAATCCACTCAACTAAAGGAGAGTAATCATGCCTATGCAAGAAGGCCAAATCGAACTAGCAGTCTGGAAAAACGACCGTAAAGAATCAGAAACCCATCCTGATCTCAAAGGTCAAGCTAAGAACGAAGCTGGTGATGAGTTCTGGGTAAGCCTATGGAAGCGTTCAGAAGACGCTAATCCTAATGCGCCAGTGCTAAAGGGCTACCTAACCCCTAAGAATGACAAGCCAGCTAAGCCTGCTAAGTCAAACAAAACAGAGGAAGACGTGCCTTGGTAGTTGATCGCAAGTGTCGTACTTGTGGAGAGGTAAAAGGAGTTGCCTCTTTTAGCAAGCACAGCAGTTCGCCAGATGGCATTCGTACACAATGCAAAGCGTGTGCCAATGAAGCTGAGCGTTTGAGACGCTTGCACAATGGAGACGAAATGCGAGCTAAGGATAGAGCGAGAGGTTGTCGTCTAACTGCAAGCGATTTGCAGAAGTACCGCAAAGAAAACCCATTAAAATGTAAAGCTCATGGAGCAGTTTACAGGGCAGTAAAAAGCGGTCTGATTATTAAACCGTCATCGTGTGAAGAATGTGGTTCTGAGCTTGGAATTCATGGTCATCATGATGATTACACTAAGCCATTAGAAGTTCGCTGGTTGTGTGCTAGATGTCACCATCAATGGCATGCTTTAAACGGCGAAGCTAAAACAGCCTAAGGAGAATATCTATGAGCGGAAAGTTAAGCGATGATGATGTTCGCTTAATGAGGGCTTTGGACATGGAGCGTCTGAAGCACCGTCAGATAGCGGAATCAATTAGCCGGAAAAAAATTGCTGAGAAATTTGGCGTAAGTCCATCACGGGTTTATGACATTTGTGAGGGGATATCTTACCGTCATGTCTCAGATTAAACGTGAACGACTAGCTGGCAGACAGGAAGCGTTAAGGCGGAATGTCTGCCTCACTGACAATGACTTGGATATAGCTAAAGCCTTGGGCCAAGGCAATGCCTCACATGGCATCAAGATGGCGCTAAGATTAGCGATCAAGTTAGATCAAGTAGGGTTTGAATTATTATGAATCTTGACGGTAGAAAAGTAGTTGACATTGAACTTGATGGTATTGACTACAACGATGCACCTGACTTTGCAGATGCCTTTGTCTGTTATGCAGCCTTTGATGACACAGGGGAATCCCTAACGGATGAAGAGTTAGATCGCCTGGTAGCTGAGAACTACGGTGAAATTTCAGAGATGATCTGGGAATCACGTTGACAGTATTAGCAGATTCTAATATACTATGTGTATACACAACGTATCTACATTAGGAATTAACATGAAAAAACTTATCGCAATCGCAGCAATCTTGGCTTCAACTCAGTCATTCGCATTCATCGATTCAGCAGCTAACCACAATGGTTCTGCTGAGCATCAAGCTAAATCAGACGTTAAAGGTCGTGGTGTAGCTACCTTTGGCATGAACTTCTCAGCATCATCTAATGTTGAAGGCGACTTCATGCACAATGGCATGGTGCAGAACATCTTTGGTGGTGAGTCTGAGGATCGTCCTTACTACTACCAGAAGTAAGTTATAACATTGTTATAACATTCCTGATTTGGGGACGATCATCCCCAGATTGGGGACAAAAAAATGCCCCTCACGAAGAGGGGCTAATCAAATGCCCAAAGGAAAGCAATCGTTGGATACGATTGACTACATCCTAGGTCAGAATGAATCGGACTGCAAGCTACTCTTTTGAGCTTGTATTAATACGAATACACAACGGAGTTGAATCCATTGAACAATCGCTTAATGCGCTTGCGCCAGTTCCTAGCCAACCCAGAGATGAGCAGCCGGATAATAGTACTGTTACTAATACTGTTATGGTTTTCATTTGCGCTGCATGGCGGCTGAACCGAAGTAGAAACCGATAATATTCATTATCGCTACTGGCAACCATTCTGGAGTCACAAAGCCATCTAGCTGTAAGTACTCAGTCGCAGTGTTGGTGAAATCCAAGAACAAGAACTTGAATCCACTGGTCACTTCTATTGGCACATTAGTCGATTGTCCAAGCAGTGGAGCA
>Ga0209692_10001380_pt1 | contig 33812 bp, 27 predicted proteins | sample tdDd472_FD_187129 | JGI IMG/M metagenome (GOLD analysis project Ga0209692, IMG submission 187129) | Marine sediment microbial communities from the Atlantic coast under amendment with organic carbon and nitrate - tdDd47.2 (SPAdes)... | ecosystem: Environmental > Aquatic > Marine > Coastal >...
AAGAAGAATTATTAGAAATAAGCCAGAGAGTTGAATATGTTTTCTATATGGGAAAAATAATGCTTCATTATTCCCAATAACAACATAACCTGACCAGAAATATGGATGAGATTTAAGCTGATCTGAATTTTTAATAAATTCAATTTTGGATTTTTTAAGCGAATTTGATTTGTTGTTTCCTTTCAGTAAATAAGAATAAAAGGATGTCATAAGTTTTACTCCTGAGTTGTCTTCAACCGACCAAAGTGTCATAATTATTGAAGGACAACCTGAATAAACAAATCCACGAGCCATACTTAAAACGCCTTCGCCACGGTGCAATATTCCACTTCCACTATTACATGAACTCAATACTGCCATTCGTGCGTTTAAATTCATATTATATAGCTCGAATGTATTCAGAAAGCCATCTTCAATGCTGTCGTTTGTTTGTGTAAATACCATTTTTGAATACATTGGATTTGTATCATCAATAATGGTGTGCATAGCCAAATGCAATATGTCATAATCACAAGCATTTTTTTTGAAATTAGCTTCACTTGCCTCGTTATCAATATACACATCGCCTCCGATTAGTTCTGAAATCATTTCGACTTCTTCCTTTATTCCTTTTAATGGAAACAGTTTTTCTCGATACTTCTGGCGAAAGGAAAATTTTTCATTTTGAACTCCTTCAATATTTGCATAGGAAGGAGCGAATCCTGCCAATTTTGTTAAGTCGTTAATACTCGTGCTGTTTTCTTCATATAAGAAGCTTGCTGAATATGAATAGCTGAAATTATGCTTGTATAATAAATAAGGTAATTTGTTATAATTTATTCGGTTGAAAGTGTCTTTATTAGTAGTTAGAACCTCAAATGGAAGATAAGCCAGCTTTCCATCAGGAATAATAATTAATTCTTTGTTTTTTATTTTACTTTCAATTGGTCTTAGTAGCTGGTTATAAATGAAAAAAGAGGATTCATGATACTGCTTAAATTCCTCATAACCATGATTTGAAAAATTATTGTTTGATAATGATTGAAGCAAGCTATTTAAATGATCATGAAATGTTTGGTCAATGTCTTGTACAAGAATATCTGATTCTTTTTTGTCAATTAGTATCGTATAAACTTTCTCTTTGGTGAAGAAATACTCAATTAGAATATTTTTTCTACTGAGTTTATTTTGAACTTCTTTAATTGTTACAGTATTCTCTAAATGTTTTAGGGTTTGATATTTAGTGAAATTATTTTCAAGATAAATAGTTAAGTTGTCATATTCTTGTTTCTTTTCAAAAAGAAATCTATTCCAGTATTCTAATTTATTATTGTCTGGCTCTTTTTTCTTTTTTTCTTCATAAATAAGTTCTTCGTACGACCAAATATTCTTTTCAAGTTGTTTTTCTTTATTAATTAAAGAATCTGGAATGCCACCAATATTTAAAGCTTGAATATTTTTTAATGCTTCTGTCAAAATAGCCGATTTACCCGATTCACTATAATTAAATGCTTTTTCAAGATATATTTTATCTCCAGTTCTTTCATATAATTTAAATGCAATTTCAAGAGCATTCGAAAATGTTTCAAATTCGTTATCAGCCAAAAAAAGTTTGCTTTCTTCACTTAAATACCCCGATCTTATTTTATTTATAGCATAAATAGCCAGATCATAAGTCGCTAAACTCAAGATGTAATTTCCCTGTTCATTATTTTGGTCAGAAAGTATCGATAATGCAGTAGCCTTGTTTTTTAAAGAACTTAACAAATGAGTTTTGGAAAGAACATTTTTTACCGAAGGATTGGAGTTTATATTTGCATCATTAAAATCAGGTGATAATGCAATGAGTGAATTCTGGAAATAAAATAATGCGCTATCAGTTTCATTATATTTAAGAAAATGAACACCTAAATCGTTATAACATCCTGATAAATTAGGATGATTCGATCCGTAATTATTTTTGTAAATGTCTATCGCTGACTTGAAAAACCTAAGTGCCTCTTCTTTATTATTCAAATTTGATAAGAAAATGGCATAATTTAAAATGTAACCGGCATTTTTAATATTGTTTTTACCAAAGTTATCTTCAATTATTGTAATTGCTTTTAAATAGTATTGTTCTGCCTTATTATAATCTCCAATTTTTTCATAACATAAAGCGAGATTACCAAAAGTACTATGGCTGGTTTTTAAATCTTTTAATTTTAAACTTTGCTTATAATATTTAATAGCATTAATAAAGTCATTATTTTTCCGGTAAATATTCCCAATATTATTAAAGCTTGAGGCTAACTGATTTCTATAACTTATTGAATCTTGATTAAAAATATTAATAGCTCTTAACTGAAAATCTTTTGCTTTAGAATAGTCCTGTTGAATAAAATAAATGTTTGCTTTATTGGCATATATGTAGGCAATAAAGTTTTGATTCCTTTTTAGAGTATAAATTGTTTCTGCATTATTGTAACAACGAATTGCATCATTATATCTTCCAAGGAGTTTATTAATAATACCTAAACTTTGGTATGCATTTGCTAAGTTAGTACTATCAGTTTGCGTATTATTTTTATATAATTTAACAGCTTTCCTGCCAAAGAATAAAGCACTATCAAGTATGCCTTTATTTCCAAAGTAAATACCTTCAATGTAATATTTCTTTGCAACAGCAAGGGAATCAGGCGTGTAAGATTTTTCCCGCAATGCATATACATAACTTACTGAGAGTATCAGTATAATCATGAAAATTATGCGCTTAATATTATGCATTGTATTGATTCTTTTTCATTGTATACTTAATATTCAAAAAAAAGTTTAAAAAAAATTGATGAAATAATTTATTGTAAATCAATAGTTTGACTAAAATAATGAAAAAAAGTTTAAAAAAAGATGAATATAGGGGGTCACCTTTTTGTGTTTTTGGAATAAATAGGTGAAGGAACATTAAAAGAAATTATAAAATAATAATAATATTAAAAAACTTGAACTATGAAAACAATAAGAAACACATTCGGAAATAAAGAAAATAAGAAATCTCTGAAAAATTTCTCTGATATATTGAATATGAATGCAATGATTTTAATAAAGGGTGGTGAACATGATCCTACAGATGATCTATGGCCTCCAACAACAGAATAACTAAATAAGTACTCCCTTTCAATTCAAATATACGTTCTTAAAGTGTTGATCAACTCAATTATCTTATTGGGTTGATCATTTTTATCGAAATTAAAAAACCTAAAGATATGAATAACAGTATTGAATTAATTGAAAGCTACATCGATGGTGAGATGGAACAAAAAGAAATTCTTGAATTTGAGGATTTACTTTCCACTGACATTGATATAAAGCGTGATTATAATCTGAGCCTGGAAATAAATAATTCCATTTTAGAAGAAGATGTAATAGTGCTTAGAGAAACTATGGATTATATGTATAATGAGGAATTGGTTGTTAAGCGAACATCCTCAGTATTTACCAAAAGGAGATTTTACTATGCAGCAGCTTCAGCCGCATTATTAATTGCCATGGGAGGATTAGTTCAACGAATTGCTTCTCCAGATTTGGGTACAGGCGAAGTTTTCGATAAATATTATGCTCCTTACGAAATTACAGTTACACATAGGTCGGGAAATACAGAAGTAGACAGATTATTGCTGAATGCTTTTGAAAAGTATGAAGAACAGAATTATGAACAAGCTTTGGTTTTGTTTGAAGAAGTTTTAGAGTCTAGAAATAATGATATGGCATTAAATTTATATTCGGGTATTTCTTATATGGAAGAAGAAGAATATCAAAAAGCAAAAACTTCATTTAATAACATTATTTCAGACAAAGACAATTTGTTTATCGAGCAGGCAAAATGGTATTTGGGAATGTGTTATTTAAAAACAGAAAATACTGAAAAGGCTGAAGGCGTTTTTAAAGAAATAATAAAGGAAGAAAGCCATTACAAAGATGTTGCAGTTAAAGTGTTAAAGGATTTAGACTAAAAAGTTAAATCTAAATTAAATCTTATGAAGAACAGTATTAAAACCATAAATGATTTTGTTTTGAACGAAAATCATAAAAAATTTGATTCTGAAAAGGTGAGTTTTCTTTCACATGTTTCCCATGGTATTAGAACACCTCTTAATGCAATAATGGGGTTTTCTAAACTATTGGTTTTAAAGGAAGTTAATGAAAATAAGAAGAAAGAATATATTCAAGGGATATTAAATGGAGGAAATCTACTTCTGCAATTCGTTGATAATATTATGGATTTATCTCAGCTCGAAGCAAAAAATTATTCATTAAGAGTTAAAATATATGATATTAATAAAATAATATGGGATTTTACTGAAGACTTTTATAGCAAAAAAACTGAAAATAAGGATACTGAAATTAATCTAATGATTGTCTGGGAATCAAAAATTATTGATTTTGAAATAGAAACAGATTCAATTTTATTAAAGAAATCGATTCAAAGACTTATAAATTTGGTTGCTGTTAAATATCCTTTAAATGAATTTGAGATAGGATACAGAAAACGAGATAACAATTCAGTAAGCATTTTTGTACGACCAGTTCTTAAGGAATTATCAACAGACATATTACTCAACGAGAAGGAATTATATTCTAAAGATGAAGATAATTCATTCGATTTATTTAATTATAAAGTACTTTCAGAATCGATATCCTTATTAGGTGGAGAGCTTAACCTTGACTCTGATAAACAGGAATACTCATTTGCCATTCCTGTTAAATTCAAGAATAATATAAGAATGAATAAAATTTAAAATGACTATTATGAACACATACAATATTTATATTCCTACAGAAAATGGTAAAAGAAAAATAGATTGCAGTCAAATACTCTATATTGAAACAAGTCTGCAGTTTACCAGAGCTACTTTTACAAATAACGAAACCTTAGAGATTTTACTTACTATGAAGGAAATGGAGCATTTACTTGCTGGCCAGGGTTACTTTAAATTTAATAATAAGTATTTCGTTAACTTATTGTTTGTAGAGATTGTATTTCCTTCAGATGCTGCAAAGGTTATTCTGGAAAATGGTAAAGAAATATTTGTGAATTTTAATAAAAAGGAGGAACTTTTTGAAAACCTTTTACAGGTTTATGACTTACACGAATTAATATAACGGACACTCTTTTTGTCACGTTATTTTTATTAAGATTCAATTTGTTAACCAAAAAAACAATAAAATTATGGAAAGTATTGCTATAAATAATAAGGAAAAAGTAAACAATAAGCTTAATGAAATAGTTTTTTTTGGAATCTGTTGGGAATTTTACTAGAAAATATTCATGCAACGGAAGTGATAAACTGTTAGTTGATGAATTAAATAGATTAGAAGAGAATCTTCCTAACGAAAAGTTTTTTAGAATAAACCAATCAAATATTATTAACGCTGATTATTTAAAACGAATACAAGGAAGAACAATAAAAAATGTTCTCTTACAAGGAGGCATTGAATTATATATAGCACAAGATAAATACTCGGAACTTCTAAAATTCCTTAAAGTGAAGTATAACATTTGGTAATTTAACGATAAAATAATTTCATATCTAATATCAAATAAAAGTTATTTGAAAATATAAGTGGAGGAAATAGAAAAGCATGCAATAATTATGTTAACCTGAAAATCCATTGTATTATGAAAAAGAAAAGTTTTAGTAAAAAGTTAGTTTTAAACAAAGAAACTATTTCTAATTTAGACAATGAAAAATTGCAATCTATAAAAGGGGGAAAACCAAGAACCTATGGTTGTGAAATTTCTTACGACTTTGGAGTATGCGTAAGTATAAACATAGTATGCATTACTCAGGATCAGGCATGTATATAAAATATTTAATTAAAAAATAAAAGAATGGCTGATTTTAACAATCAGTCATTCTTTTTAAACTTTGTTATTATTCAGGACAATTCATTGGATAAGATGCTTCACAATCTCTATCAGAAGTACAATCAATAGTAGCACAACAAATAGTGCCTTCAGTGTCATGTGGATTACAAAATGTTGGATCAGTATTAGTTGCTTGACATTGACCTGTAGCACCAATTATGTTATTCATTTCATATGAATTTAAATTTGAGATAGTACTTTTGTTTAATCTCAGCTTGTTGTTAAAACTTTTTTTCTTCATCTTTAGTTTCTTTATGAGTTAATATTCAGCATTCTATATTCCGGCAAGCATAAAACTACTCCATGTTTTTGGAAAACTTGTACTTGTATTTTTAATCATTTTTAATTTCACTTTTCTTAAGGCTTCAGAATAAGTTTTTCCTGTTAAAATTTCCATGTAAAAACCGATCATTAAATCGCTGGTATTTTTATCAGCAACATTCCAAAGTGAATACACAATATTTGGAATTCCAGCATTTACAAAACCTCTTGTAATAGCAATAAGTCCTTCTCCTATTACTAATTTACCAATACCTGTTTCGCATGCACTTAATACTAACAGATCTGCATTTATATCTAAACTGCTTAGTTCGCTTGAATATAATATTCCATCTTCTCTATTTAAAGAATCTGAAATAGTAGAATTTTCAGAATGATAGAACACTAAACCTGATAAATTAGGATTGTTTTTGTCGGCAAAACCATGCGAAGATATATGTATATATTTATAATTAGCAACATTATTTTTAAAGTTATCTTCCGAAGCTTTATTGTAAAAAAATGAGGTGGCATTTTGATTATTATTTTTAAAAAGATTTGATATCTCTTTGATTTCTTTTTCCGAGTATAGTAAGGTTGAGTAACGTTTTCCATCCATTACAACTGATCTTGTTGTTGTGTCATTCTTATTTAATTCTACACAAGTTAAGTTCTTTTCATCTTCAAAAACAGGAGCAAAACCAATAAAATCTGATTTAAATATTTTTACATTACTGGTAAGTTTTTTATTAAATAACCATAAGTTTATTGAAAAATTATATTTAATATCATAATCTTTTATTAAGTACGATAAGTTGCAGAAATTCAATGTTGTATCTGAGCTGATTGGATTGAATATAGCTTCAAAAGGTATATAATATAAGTAATCATCAGGTAAAATTAGTAAGCTTGTTTTTGTATTAATCCTATCTTGAATAGGTGCTATCAATTTTTCGAATAAAACAGAATTATTCTTAAAATAATTTGTTGGTTCAACTTTTCGAATAGCAGTATGAAATTCAAGCACATCATCTTTAAAACTATTATCAATGGCGACTTTTGTAATTTCAAAATCAGTATTAGTAATTGTTGCTATTAGAATATCTTTATCGGTTACTAAGTATTCTATAATAATTTCATTTTGTTTGAGATTTGCTTTAATAAGTTCGATATCAAATTCATTAGCATGGGTAAGTTTATAATATCTTGGATACGTTTTTTCAAAATAAGTACACAGTGTGTCAAAATCGAGTGCTAATTTGTTGTACATGTAATTGTCCTTTGTAAACATGTCATTATCTGATTCATTTTTACCTATTTGAGTCTTGTAAAAAGATAATTCTTTTGTTAATTTCCGTTCTCTTTCAATTAATTCATTTGGAATCTTCGTATTCTTTAGAGCATTTGTAATAACTGACTTGTCCCGTAAGGCCGAACTTTTACTTTTATCAATAAATTCTATAGCATAGTTTAAATATTCTTTTTCCGGAAAAATACTATCCAGTTTTAAGCAAATATCAATTGCTCTGGTATAGTGTTCTTTTTCAAATTCTCCTAATATAAACTTCGATTCATCTTCACTAATATCCAATCGAATTAAATCCAATAATTTTAATGCTAACTTATATGTGTTAAAAGATTGTTTGAGTTTATCAATTTGGGTCTTATCTGAATAATATATTTGATAATTTGCTATTGCTTTAGTAGTTAAGTTATCATAAAGCTTAGGTTTTGAAATAATTTCAAATTTTGTATTAAGGAGGGCGGTTCCTTTTAAAAATATTTCGGGGTCTTGTAAATCTTCATTATATTCAAACTCATTCACAATTTCACAAATTGCTTTTTGAACATAATTTAATCCTACGGCATTGTTATTTAATTTCAGATTTGTTTTTCCTAATAGATTATAAATATTATTTATGTATTGATTGTATAATGTATTATTCTTATTAAGTATCTCTAAAGCTTTTAAAAGAACAATTTCTGCGATTTCATATTTTTCAACTCTATAATAATATTCACCAATATTAATATAACTTAATGCAACTGACTCATGATTTTCACCAAACGCTGTTTTTCTAATATCTATTGATTTTTCCAAATAGGTAATTGCATTTTTGAAATCATCAAGATTATAATATGCTTCACCAATATTGTTCATTAAAGCACTTACCATATTTAAGTCTTTATATTCTTCTTTTTTATATATGTTTAAGGCCTTGTTGTATAAATTAATTGCTTCGATATAATTCTTAGTGTTATACCTAATAATTCCTAATGTATTGTAGGTTTCTGCAGCACGTATAATATTTTTCTGTCCACAATTTTGAATAATATACCAATAGTATTCTTTTGCTTTTACATAGTCTTTTTTAACATAATAAACACTTGCAATATTAGTATAACTGGTTAGTAATAAATTGTGTCCTTGTTCCAGAACGTTCTGCCGAAGTTCTAGCACTTTTAAGTAAAAATTTAAAGATTTATTATAATTTCCTGTTACTAAATTAGTATATCCAAATGTTTGGTAATATTTAGCTTTTGTAAGTTTGTATAAATCAGATTTAGTTTTTATTTCATTTATAATAACTAAACCTTTGTTTAAATAATGTAAAGTAGAATCAAATTCATTTTTTTCAAGACATATTCTTGCTTGAATATAATGTAATTCAGATTCTTCAAATAATTCTGGTTCTGAATTTTTTTTTAATCTTTTGAATAATAGTTTTTTAGAATAATTATTGAAAAGCTGAGCAGAATCTAATTTGTTTAAATTTAAAAAACACCAGGCAGTTTGTCTATAAGTTTTAACCGAATTATACCATTGCTTATTTTTTTCAAATATGCATGCAGCATCTTTATATTTACTAAGAGCATCTCTGTATTTTTCTTTCTCAACCAAACTATCTGCAACTTGTTCCAGAACCTTAGCTGCTGAAATCTCTTTATCTCTTTTTTTGTTTTGAGCGTATAAAGAGTTTCCAATAAAAAGCATGAAAATTATATGTATAATTATGATTCTTAACATCAAATAATTATTTTACAATAAAGAATAAACCTAAGTAATACATTTCATCTGTACTTTCTATTTTCCAAATATAGGCTCCAGATAACAAGGGTTCTGTTAAGGTAAACTCATCTGTTTTTAATTCTTTACTTTCAAAAACGAGTTCATCTTTATAGTTAAAAATTTTAAGTTTTATCTCTTCTTCTATATCACTATTCCACGAAAAGTTAACAACTTGCTCATATTTAAAAATCGTTGAATCTTTAGGTTCTTTTACTTCAAGAAAATCTGATCGTGATGTTGTTCCAAGCATTGAAAGCATTATAGGTGATACCTGAAATTCTTCACCTTCTAACTCATTCTCGGCTATTAATTCATTTATTTCAATTTCTCTTTTAGAATCCTCTATTTTTATTTTCAGGTCCTCTTTAATTCTATCTTTTATATCTGTAGAGTCTTCAAGGGTATTGTTTTCTAGTTTAGTACTATCTTTTAAAATATTCTCAGATTTAGAAAATTTATTTATTTTTCTTTGAGTGTTATTTAAAAAATAATATCCTGTCATTCCAATGCATATAATAATTAGTAAGGACGCAGCGATTCTGAAAAAAACAGAAAAATTCGTTTTTTTTAAATTAATGGATTCTGATTTTTTAAAATTAAAATAAGGATGCTCCTCATGTTTTATACTATCGATATTTTTCATTAAATCATATACATTAATAATATTTTGTTTACATACTTGACAATCTTCTACATGCTCTAGAATTTCTTGAGGTAATTCATTTACTTTATCCAATATATGAGCATCTATATATAAGCTTATATATTCATCTTTTAAATGACCAGTATCGGATAAATATTTATTTTTCGTTACCATTTCAAAATACACGTTAATATATTGATTAATTTAATTGTTTGTTTTGGACAAGATTTTCTCACTTTTTTTAGTGTAATATTTTTCAACTAGAATTTGAAGAGTTTCTTTATCATAATTAGCCCTAGGCGGATTCCCGTTCATTAATTCAACAATTTCATCCATTTTTCTTTTAAGCCATCTTCTAAGAGCATCTGGTTTGTTAATTTGACTGTCACATTTATTAATGTAAGGAGTTAAAATTTGATATAATTCATACTCTGGAATATTTTTTACAGGATTAACGGCTTCAATGAGAGATTTAATTTTAATTGTCTTGAATTTTAAACAGTATTTTGTAAAATCTGTAATTCTGATACGTAATCTGTAAATTACTTTTATGCATAATTCAAGTTTAGAAACTTTTGTATGATACATATTTAGTATTTTACTAAAGCGATCAAACTCATCATTTATATAGAATTCTTCATTTTCAAAGTTATTCGATGTATTAACTTGCTGAATTGATTCAATATCAGTGAAACTATATCGATTTCTTTTATTAATTTCTTCTAAGCAAATATTTCTAATAATAGTAGAGAAATAAGTTTTAAGCAGTGAAATACCCTTGTATTGATTCTTAATTTTTTCTGAAGATAACAGTAGTCGTTCATTAATTATTTGAATAAACTCTTCTTTATCCGAAAGTATAATACTTCCCGAATTTATGAATTTACTAATTATTATCTCTATAATACACTGATATTTAACAATTAATGCCTTTGGGTCAGACTTTAAAAGTGTTATTTCCAGATTATTATTTGTCATATAATTATTGACTACATGCATATTTCATACAAACTTAATATAAAGAATAAGAATTTAATAAAAAGTTTGACAAAGAAATTTTTTTGGAGAAATGAATTAAGTCTTACAAAAATATTTGACATGTAAGAGTTTAGAAACCTAATGCTTATGATGTTTATAATTTATAAGTCGAATTTTTTTGTCCAAAAATGCAGCCGCTTTTAATCTATAAAATCAATTAAAAAAAGCGAAAACCGAAAAGCTTTAAAAGAGTAGGTAACTTAAAAAATTAATTATTATGAAAAAGAAAAGTTTTAACAAAAAGTTAGTTTTAAGTAAAGAATCAGTTGCTAATTTGAATGATGAGAAAATGTTAAATGTTAAAGGTGGTGGTACTGTTGGTTGTAAAGCAACTATATTAAATTGTCCGGGTGGAACAGCCGGTTGCCCACAAACAGATTATGGAATGACTTGTCAGAATTAGTAAAACTGTCTTAATTTTAACTATTAATAAGAGCTAATATATTATATTAGCTCTTATATTTAAAATATTATACATGTATTGGAATAGCATAATTAAAGAAGACAAAAAAAAGGAAATTAAAAATAAAATTTCTGAACTAGTTCATATAATCGAAAAAGAGGATCATGAAAATATAGGATTGCTAGGAGGGAAACCTGGTTTAAGCATTCTGTATTTTTATTATTCAAAAGTATTTCAAATTGAAAAATACTCAGATCTTGCCTTGAATTGTATTTCTGAGATTTTTGAAGAAATCCAAAATGGTTTTTCATACCATACTTTTGCTGGTGGGCTGGCAGGTATTGGCTGGACTGTTGAATTCTTGGAGCAGAATGGTTTTTTAGACTGCGATACAAATGAAACACTTGGAGAACTCGATGAGTATTTATACCAGATGATGATCAAAGAATTCAAATTAGCTAATTATGATTATCTGCACGGTGCAAGCGGAATCGCTTTATACTTTCTAAGTCGTAAGAGTTTTTCAAAATCAAAACAATATCTTTCTGATTATATAGATAATATAGAACAATTGAGTGAAGCTGACGGAGATATATTTAAATGGTTTTCCATGGTTGATACAGGGGCTGATGAAAAAGAAAAAGTTTATAACTTAAGTTTATCGCACGGAATTTCAAGCTTGATTACCATTCTTTCTAAAATATATACATTAGAAATAAAGAAAGAAAAAACATTTAAACTACTGAATGGCGCTGTTAATTATTTGCTTTCAAATGAACAGGATTATAAACAATACGGTTCGTATTTTCCAAATTGGATATCAAAGCAACATTCAACAGGGAAAAGTCGCTTGGCATGGTGCTATGGCGATTTAGGTATAAGCACAGCATTGTGGCATGCATCTCAAAGTTTAAAAAATAAAACATGGGAAGAAAAAGCAATTGAGGTACTTCTACATACTGCAAAACGAATGGATCTTGCAAAAAATTCAGTTAATGATGCAGGTTTATGTCATGGATCGGCAGGTGTTGCACATATTTTTAATCGAATGTATAATAATACGGGTATGGAAGAATTCAATGAAACAGCTACATATTGGTATGATCAGACATTAAGAATGGCTATGCATAAAGATAGTTTTTCAGGATATAAAGCTTACAGAACCAAAGAAAATGGTGGTTGGTACGAAGATTTTGGATTTTTGGAAGGAATTACCGGAATTGGATTGACATTAATGTCAGCAATATCAGATATTGAACCAAGGTGGGACGAAATATTATTGTTAAGTTAGTAATTTATGAAAGAAAAAATTCCATACGAACCATTCGATAGCTTTGTTTTAAGAACTCCGTTAAAATCTTTTGATTATTTACAAAAGCTTATTTCAAAAAAGGAGATAGATAAAGAAAGTTTAAAAATGGTGTTACAGGATCCTGTAATAGCGGAGTCTATTTTTCTTGCTTCACCGGATTTGCACTCTCAAATTAATGAATGGGTAAATGGAGAAGGATTAAAAGAAAAAGATGAAGATCGATTAATATATTCAGTTTTAAAATATATAAGTAGATTATCATCACGGAGTACACCTTTTGGTTTATTTGCAGGTATTTCTATTGGAAAGCTTGATGATGAAACAAATTTAAATATTCCAGATATATCAGCTTACAAAAGAAATCTACGCCTGGATATGAATTATTCCGTGGCACTTGCTATGCATTTGTCAACTTTACCGGAAATAAAGAAACAGCTTAAGTTCTACCCAAATACAAGTATATATGTGACGGGAGATCAGTTGCGATATGTTGAATACAAATATCATAATGCAAAACGCATACATCATATTGTTGCAGTTGATAATTCAGAATATTTACAGCAAATATTAAAAGAAGCGAGCTCTGGCGAGTCAATCAAAAATTTGGCAAATTCTTTGGTCGGAGATGAAATTATCTTTGAAGAAGCAAATGAATTTATTAATGAACTTATTGAGAATCAAATATTGATTTCAGAGTTAGAACCTTCGGTATCTGGTGATGATTTATTAAAACAAACCATAAATGTAATAAATAAGTTAAATGGTGTTGATGAAATAAAGTCAATATTAAATGAAATAAAAGAAGATATTGAATCAATAAATAATCTTCCAATAGGAATTGAAGTTTCGAAATATTTTGAACTGCTTGAGAAAGTAAAGAAATTAGAGGTTGATTTTAAATTGAAATATATGTTTCAGGTTGATATGCTTAAACCTGCAAATGATATTAAAATAAATAAAGTATTGACTAACAATATACTTCAGTCACTTAATATTTTAAACAGAATAACTTCAAAAGCACAGGAAACAAATCTGACAAAATTTAGAGAAGCCTTTTATGAAAGATATGAAGATGCTGAGATTCCTTTATTAAATGCGCTGGATACGGAAACAGGAATAGGATATTTAAATTACAATACTGGTTCTGGAATCCCATCTCCTTTATTGGATGACATTGCTTTACCTCTTACATATGGAGATTCACGAAATATTACCTGGAATGCATATAATTCTTTCATGCTTAAAAAATATATTGAAGCAATTAAAGAAAATAAATCTGAAATAGAAATTACCGAAAGTGAAATTGAAGACTCAACATTAAAAGCTGACTGGGAGGATCTGCCAAAAACTATTGCCACAATGGTCCAGTTATATAAAGGAACTGATGGAGAGAAGGTTTATTTAAAAAATGCTGGAGGTTCAAGTGCAGCTAATTTGCTTGGTAGATTTGCATATACAGATTCGAAATTAAACAATTTTATAAAAGAGATTGCTGATTTTGAAGAAAAGATTGATTCTGATAAGATATTAGCAGAAATTGTGCACCTGCCTGAATCTAGAACAGGGAACGTTCTTTTACGTCCGCTTGTTCGTAAATATGAGATTCCTTATCTGGCAAAATCTAATGTTAAAAAAGAATTTCAGTTATTACCTGAGGATCTGATGATTTCAGTAAAAAGAAATCAAATAATTTTACGATCAAAAAGATTAAATAAAACTATAATTCCACACTTAAGTAATGCACATAATTTTTCTAATAATGCATTACCAGTATATCAGTTTTTATGCGATATGCAAACATATAATTTAAGAGGAGGCGTGGGGTTTTCATGGGGCTCGTTGCAAAATGAGTTTGATTTTTTACCACGCGTTCGTTATAAAAATATAATCTTTTCGTTAGCAGAATGGAGAATTAAAAAAGATGACATTAAAAGTTTTGTTGATTTAGGTGATGACACAAAATTGTTCGAAGAAATTCAAAAATGGAGACATAAGTTTAAAATTCCTGTGTGGGTTTCATTAATTGAAGGAGATAATAAGCTTACTTTAAATCTTGAAAATATGTTAAGTATTAAAACCTTGATTTCACTTGTTAAGAAAAGACCTAATTTTAACTTGATCGAATTTTATTTAAATAATGAAAACGCATTAATTAAAAATCAAGATGAGAGTTACGCTAACGAATTCATTTTTGCTTTTAAGAAACATCACAATAAAAAAATAGATTAGTTATGCAAAGAAAGTTTGTTATAGGAGATGAGTGGTTGTATTATAAACTTTATTGTGGACCAAAAACAGCCGATGAAATTCTTACACAGGTAATAGGACCTTTAAAAAACGAATTACTTGAAAAGGGAATAATTGATAAATGGTTTTTCATCAGGTATTCTGATCCTAAATTGCATCTTCGTATCAGATTTCATTATAATAAACCAGAGCATATTTCCGTGATAATTAATAGTATAAATAACGCTATCAAATCATATTTAGAACAGGATTTAATAAGTAAAATACAAATAGATACATATCAAAGAGAATTAGAACGATACGGTGAAAATAGCATTGTATTAGCAGAAGAACTATTTTTTCACGATAGTGATATGATAGTAAGCTTTATTGATATGATAGAAGGTGATGAGGGAGAGATTATTCGATGGTTATTTGGATTAAGAGCAATTGATAGTTTGCTTAATGACTTTTTGTTTGATGATACCAAGAAGCTACAATTATTAGAAGGTCTTAAAGAAGGATTTGGAAAAGAATTTGGGATGAATAAAGCTCTTAAATTGCAATTAGATAAGAAGTTTCGATCTGAACGACAGAGTATTAACGATATATTTGAGGGGAAATACGGCTTAGAAAATATAGATTCGTTAATAACTTTGTTGGAACAGAAATCAATCAGAATAAAATCTATTTCTAAGGAAATATTAAATAAGGAAGAAGAGAATAGTCTCGAACGACCTTTATTAGATATAATAGGAAGTTATATTCATATGTTATTAAATAGACTATTTAAATCTAAGCAACGAATGCATGAAATGATAATGTATGATTTTCTTTACAGATATTACAAATCAGAAATAGCAAAAAAGAAATATAAACCAAAAACTGAAAAAGTTTAACTAATTCTAAATTTTCAGATTTAACTTATAATAACTAATTTAGGAAGCTATAAAAAACAAGAAAAATGCCTTTTCCTCACTATAGACAACTCGATGCTATGGATTGTGGTCCTTCGTGCTTACGAATGATTGCAAAATTTTATGGCAAAAACTTCTCATTACAAACACTCCGGGACAAAAGCTATATTACCCGCGAAGGAGTTTCTATGTTGGGAATAAGTGATGCGGCAGAAGCAATAGGATTTCGGTCAATGGGAGTTCGAATTACCTTTGAACAGCTTATTAATGAAGCTCCATTACCTTTTGTAGCGCATTGGAATCAAAATCATTTTATTGTAGTTTATAAAATAACTAAAAAGAGAAATGGAAATACTTTTGTTTATGTTTCAGATCCTGCGCGAGGATTAATAAAATTTACAAAAGAAGAATTTCTTTCTGGCTGGGCAACAACAAAAGAAGAAGGAGAAGATAAAGGATTATGTTTGTTGTTAGAAACAACTCCTGATTTTTATAAAGTTGATGATGAAAAAATTAATAAATCGGGGTTTAAATTTCTTTTTTCGTACATAAGACCTTACAAAAAGATTATTACACAATTAATTCTTGGATTATTATTAGGAAGTTTATTGCAGCTAATATTTCCTTTTCTGACTCAAAGTATTGTCGATAAGGGCATTAATACTCGAGATATAAGTTTTGTTACGCTAATTATAATTGCTCAATTAGTTCTAATATTTTCACGTACCATAGTAGAATTTATTCGAAGTTGGATTTTATTGCATTTAGGAACACGAATTAATATTTCTTTAATCTCCGACTTTTTAATTAAATTAATGAAATTACCGGTTTCATTTTTTGATACGAAGATGATTGGTGACTTAATTCAACGAATTGGAGATCATAAAAGAATTGAGAGTTTTCTTACTTCATCAACATTAAATATTTTATTTTCTTTTATCAATTTAATCATATTTGGGATTGTTTTGCTTTATTATAGTGTAAATATTTTCTTAGTATTTTTAGTAGGAAGTTTACTTTATACTGTATGGGTTTACTTGTTTATGAAAAAACGTCGCGAAATAGATAATCGGCGTTTTGCACAAATGTCAGATAATCAAAGTAATGTTATTCAGTTAATAACGGGAATGCAAGAAATAAAACTGAATAATTGTGAAAAACAAAAACGTTGGGAATGGGAAAATATTCAGAGCCGTTTATTTAAGGTCAATATGGCAAGCTTGTCTTTAAATCAATATCAGCAAGCAGGTGGGGTTTTTATAAACGAAGTTAAAAATATAATTATAACTTTTATTGCAGCAAAATCCGTAATTGATGGTAACATGACTTTAGGTATGATGTTAGCGGTGCAATATATTGCTGGTCAGTTAAATAGCCCTATCAATCAAATGATAAGCTTCCTGCAGTCTACTCAAGATGCTAAAATTAGTTTGGAGCGTTTAGGCGAAATTCATAACAAAGAAGATGAAGAATCGGACGAAGAACCTAAGATTGATATTTTGCCTGAACAAAGAGATTTAAATATTGAAAAAGTATTTTTCCAATATGAAGGACCTCATTCACCTTTTGTTTTAGACAATGTTGATTTGAATATCCCTGAAAAGAAAATTACAGCTATCGTTGGAACCAGCGGAAGCGGAAAAACAACATTAATAAAATTATTACTTGGTTTTTATAATCCTGTAAAAGGGAAAATAAATCTTGGAGATCTCTATCTAAATAATGTAAGTAACAGAATGTGGCGCGACAAATGTGGTGTTGTTATGCAAGATGGATTTATATTTTCTGATTCTATTGCAAATAATATTGCAGTCTCAGATGAATATCCTGATCGTGAAAAACTACTACATGCTGTTAAGGTTTCTAATATTCAAGAATTTATTGAAGCCTTACCTTTGGGGTACAATACAAAAATTGGTCAGAATGGTGTAGGTTTAAGCCAAGGACAAAAACAACGGATTTTAATTGCACGAGCTGTTTATAAAAATCCTGAATTTATATTTTTAGATGAGGCTACAAATGCATTAGATGCAAATAATGAAAAAGTAATAATGGAGAACCTCGACGAATTTTTCAAAGGGAAAACTGTTGTTGTTGTAGCACATAGATTAAGTACAGTAAAGAATGCTGATCAAATAATTGTTCTTGAAAAAGGGAAAATTGTTGAAAAAGGAACACACGCTGAACTATCAAAGAAAAAAGGCGCATATTATCAGTTAGTTAAGAATCAACTCGAATTGGGTAATTAGTGATATTAAAATGGATTTAAAACCTGAAGAAATAGAAAAAATTGAACTACGAAGTGCGGAGGTTCAAGAAATATTATCAAGACCGCCAAAATGGATTGTAAGGTGGGGGATAACAATTATCTTTATAATTATTATTGTTATAATAACAGGAAGTTGGTTCTTTAAATATCCCGATATTATTTCAGCCGATATAGTTTTAACAACAGAAAATCCACCTGCTCCTGTTGTTGCAAAATCTGATGGGAAACTTCAAAATTTATTTGTTTCTGATAATGATATGGCTAAAAAGGGTCAGGTTTTAGGTGTTATTGAAAGTCCTGCTGACTATACAAGTATTAAAGCTTTGAAAGAGCAACTTGATAATTTTGAATCAAAATTCAAGCCTGAAAGCTTATTTTTCATAAATACTGATTATTTAGAATTGGGTAGTATTCAGTCGTTTTACACAGGCTTTTTCAAAAATATTGAGACATATAATCAAATGATAAGGTTAGATTATTATGATCAAAAACTAAATCTTTATTATCAGGAAATTAAAAAGTATGATTTGTATTTGACAAACTTAGAAACTCAGATGAATTTATTGAAAGCTGATTTTGAAATAACATCGAAACAGTTTCAGCGTGACTCAGTGTTATTTACTCAAAATTTAATTTCAGATGCAGATTATGAAAAATCCAGATCTCAATTAATCGCAAAACAATATAATTTTGAGCAAATTAATTCGTCTATTTCAAGTACAAATCTTCAAATAGAAAGTTTAAACCAAAATATCTTGGAATTAAAACTCCAAAAAGAAAAACAGCTAAATGACAATATTGTTCTTATAAAAGAGTCTTATGGAAATTTACTTGCTGCTATTGAGACATGGAAATACCAATATGTTTTAACAGCTTCAACTAATGGAAAAGTTACTTTTAATCAGTTTTGGAACGAAAATCAGTCTGTGAAAGTAGGAGAAATTGTAATGACTGTTATTCCAGAAAATGAAGGTGAAATTATTGGGAAAGCTCAATTAACTTTCCAGGGTGCAGGAAAAGTGAAAGAAGGACAATATGCCAATATTCAGTTTGCTAATTATCCATACATGGAATTTGGAATGGTTAAAGGAATTGTGAATACAGTTTCATTAGCTCCAGATAATAACTATTACACTGTAGAAATAAAATTGCCTGAAGGGTTAAAAACGTTTTATGGAGTAAATCTCGATTTCAAACAGGAAATGCAGGGTACAGCAGAAATCGTAACTGAAGATAAAAGGCTTCTAGAAAGGATAATGAGACCTTTCAAATATGTAATAAATAAAAATACAAGTTTGAAAACAGATTAGTTATGCTAAAACATCCCTTTAGTGTTTATTCCTTTAAAATTAAGTCATATCAATCAGATCAGAATGGGAAATTAACATTGTATTCTTTATTTCAGCTATTGCAGGAATGCGCATGGGATAATGCTCGTTTAAACGACTTTGGATATGAGTACTTAGAATCAAAAAATGCCTTTTGGGTTTTATCAAGAGTGCTGGTAGAAATGAAAGAATATCCTGAGTGGAAAGATGAAATAGAAATTAAAACTTGGCCAAAAAGTACAGAAGGATTTTTCGCTATTCGTGATTTTCAACTTTTGAAGAATGGAAATGTAATCGGTAATGTAACGAGTTATTGGTTAATTCTTGATAAAGAATCAAAACGCCCTAAACGTTTGGACGACTTTAATTTTATACACGAAAATTTTCTAAAAGAAAAAGCAATAAATATAAAATTAAATAAGATAGTTATAAAAGATAAAACTATTGAGTTAGAGAAAAGAAAAGTATTTGTAAGCGATTTAGATGTAAATAAGCATGTAAATAATGCTACTTATGTTCGATGGATTTTAGATTCATATTATACACAAAATTCTAAACCCATTTCTGAATTTGAAATAAACTTTACATCAGAGCTATTGGTAAATGATGAATTTATTGTATGCAAAAATACTAATAATGAATATGATCATTTTATCTTGAAAAACACTCAAGAAAAAGAAATCTGCAAAGCAAAATTCAAATAAAAAAAACATCCGATAGTTAATATCGGATGTCAAATATATTCTTGATTAAAATGGTAAATCATCAGGTTCATCACTTGGAGCTGGTATATCATCCATTGATGGAGGAGGAGTTGAATCATTGTTTGATTGTTGATTTAGATTCTTTTCAATTCGCCAAGCATCCAGATTAGTAAAATAGTTTACTTTTCCATCTCGTTCCCACTTATTTCCACGTATATTGAAACTTACTTTTACTTCATTATTAAGTCCAACATTTTCAATAAGATCACATCTGTCTTGTGTTAGCTGGAATTTAATATGATCAGTAAATTCCATTCCACCATTCGACTCTGTTCTTTCCAAAACAAATTCACGTTTTTTAAAGCGATCATTAACCTGAATTGTATTGTACTTTTCTATTAATTTACCTGTTATTTCAAAACTCATTTCTAAATGTTATTCTTCGTGAATAATTATTTTCTCAATTTTATCACCTTGCGCTATTTGGTCTATTATTTCAAGACCTTCATAAACTTTACCAAAAACAGTGTGGTTTCTGTCAAGGTGTGCCGTATTTTGGCGACTATGGCAAATAAAGAATTGTGATCCACCAGTATCTCTACCAGCATGAGCCATTGATAAAACGCCTTTGTCGTGATATTGATTTTCACCATCAAGTTCGCACTTAATAGAATATCCAGGTCCACCCATTCCAGTTCCATCAGGACAACCACCCTGAATTACGAAATCAGGAATTACTCTGTGAAATGTTAAGCCATTATAAAAACCTTCTTCTGATAGCTTAATAAAATTAGCAACTGTACCCGGAGCATCATTTTCAAAAAAGTTTACCATCATGGTACCTTTTTCAGTTATTATTTCTGCTTTTTTCATATTATTGAAATTTTTATTTAAAATTCACTTACTCCTAAAGGCAATGATTGATCTGGTCCTTCAATTACTTGTAAAAGTTCTATTTCAAATATCAAAGCCATATTTGGTTCAATTATACCTCCTGGTCTTACATTTGCACCGTAACCTAATTCTGACGGTATATAAAATTTATACTTAGCACCTTCCTTCATAAGTTTAAGTCCTACTTTCCAGCCGGGGATAACTCTATTAAGTGCTGTTTTAAATGGTTCTGGTTTTTCAACTGAACTATCAAATACAGTTCCATCAATCAAAGTTCCAGTATATTGTACAATAACAGTATCTGCAGATGAATCAGGAGATTTTCCCATTCCTTCGTTAATAATTTCATATTGTAAACCACCTTGTGCAGTTATTACACCTTCCTTCTTTTGATTCTCTATTAGAAATGATTTACCTTCCCTTAAATTACTTGAAATTCGTTCAATTCTTAAGGCAGAAATGTATGCTTGAATCAATTTATGGCCATCCTCAATTGAAATTTCAATATCAGAGTCATCAAATTTATCTTTTAATCCTTTAAAAAATGCATTGTAGTTAACTTCCTCAAGATATGACTGTTGCAAACTTCCTGCAACACTAACACCAAGGCTATAACTTAGACTGTCAATCTTGGTGTCTAATTTTGCGTTTGTATCTATTTTTTCACCGCAAGATGAAAGCATTATTGCGAACGCAAAAAATAAAGGTAATAGAATTTTAATTTTCATAGTAGTTATTTTTAATTGTTATATGATTTTATTACGAATTGCAAATTTGCTTAATTTAATTTTAATAGCAAAACGAAGTATTTTAAAAAAAGTTAAATTAGAATAAATAATTAAACTTTTTCTGCTCTAATTACGTGTCTTTTCCCATTTGGACCTGGTAAGCGGAAAACTTTAAATCCTGCATCTCTTAAATTCCTTTTTACAATACCTTTGCTACTATAGGTTGTTACAATACCATTTGGATTTAATGAATTGTATAGTTTTAGAAAATTTTCTGTACTCCATAAATTGGGTTGTGTATCTGGCGCAAAAGCATCAAAATAAATTACATCATATTTCTCATTATAAACAAAACCTTCAAAGTCGCTTTTTATCTTTTTAAAAATAAAATTTTCTGATAATTTTATTTCAGTATCCCAACAAGAGTTATGCATCTTATTAAAAATTAATAGTTCTTCTAGAGAGAATTGTTTGCTGTAATCTAGTTCGGATATTATTTCAGGTTTAATTGGATATAACTCTATAGTATGATATTTGATCTTGAGGTTACTTTTTATGCTCTCAATATATGTTAAAATTGCATTTAGCCCAGTTCCAAATCCAAGTTCAAAAACATTTAATATTTTCTTTTTACTATACCTTAAACCATTTTCTATATATACCTGCATTGATTCGTTTATGGCTCCATAAGTCGAATGATAATGTTCATTAAACTCAGGTGAGTATAAAGTATTGGAACCATCTTCAGTTTTGACAATTTTTGTCATTATAAAAAATTAAAGAAATCGCAACGAAGGTATAAAAAAAAAGTTTCAGTATTAGTTAAATCTTCATCTGTTTAGAATTATTGTAAATAATATTTAAGTGATTGACATGTAGCTTTATTCTAAGATAAAAATAACGTATATCGGGTTTGAAACAATATATGGTTATGGATATATCTTGTTATTTAAATAAAAAAGTACTTTCTTGCTACAACTCAATTTATTAACTAAAAAATAACCTTATGAAATTAAGAAAGCTTTTAATTATTGCTATTGCTGGCGTATTTATGTTTTCAGCATGTAGTAAAGAAGAAACAGTAAAGGTAGTTACAGATGAGAATCTTGTATTAGCCGAAGATCAAAGTGGTGAGATTATTGAAGGACAGTATGTTGTAGTATTGAATGAAACATCATTTAAAACTGCAAGTAATCTTTCTTATGATGAAAAAGTAAATGAAGTAAAAACATTTGCGGAATCAATGATTAGAACAAAGTCAACAAGCGAATTTGAAGTTGGAAATGCATTTGCAGAGGCTATCAAAGGATTTAGCGTTAAAATGTCAAAAGAAGATGTTGCTAAATTAGAAAGTGATAGTAGAGTAAAGTATATTCTTCCAGATAGAATGTACATTATGAAAAAGCCTGTTAAACCAACTGATCCTCCAGTTGATCCACCTGCTGATGATCAAGTTGTTCCTTATGGCATAGCTCGTGTAGGATACGGAAATGGCGTTGGTAAAACTGCTTGGATACTTGATACTGGTATCGATTATGATCATACTGATTTGAATGTTGATGTTGCAAGAGGACGTACTTTTGTTAGAAGTAAAAGCGCTGATGATGATAACGGACATGGAACTCATTGTGCAGGAACAGTTGCTGCAATTGATAATGGATTTGGTGTAGTGGGAGTTGCTGCCGGTGCTACTGTTGTTCCCGTAAAGGTTCTTGACAGAAAAGGAAGTGGAGCATATTCTGGAATTATTTCTGGAATTGATTATGTTGCAAGTGCTGCTTCTGCTGGAGACGCTGCTAACATGAGTTTAGGCGGTGGAGTTTATCAAGCTATAGATGATGCTGTTTATGCTGCTTCTCAAAAAGGAATTAATTTTGCATTAGCTGCTGGAAATGAAAGTGATGATGCAAATAATCATTCGCCTGCAAGAGTTAATGGTCCTAATATTTTTACAATATCTGCAATGGATATTGATGATAATTGGGCGTATTTTTCTAACTATGGCAACCCACCTGTAGATTATTGCGAGCCAGGTTATAGTATTTATTCAACTGCAAAAGGCGGTGGATATACAACAATGAGTGGAACATCAATGGCTGCTCCTCATATGTGTGGTATTTTACTTATGACAAACGGTAATCCAAGTAAAGATGGAACTGTAAATGGTGATCCTGATGGAAATGCTGATCCAATAGGAACAATATAAGAAAATTAAAAAATTGTTAAAAATAGCTGTCATTTGACAGCTATTTTTTTTTGTTTAATAGTTAGATAAATTACTTCATAAATGAATGAATGAAACATTTATTGTTTATCAATAAAACTAATTTTAAATTTAGAAATGCCTGATAAATACTGTATTAAAAATACAATTTAGATTGATTATAAATATCATTCTCGTTCAACTATGATTGCTCATTTTTTAAACAAAATGACTTATTGTTTATCAATAATTGACATTTTTCACTTTCTTAACAATCCTTGGATTTGTAGTTTTTTATTTATGTATTTGCATCTGAAAAATCGATTTTTTAGCTAAATTATTTATTAACCATTTTAAAAAGAAACTATGAATTTTAAAAATTTATTAAGCTTTGTAGCAATAGCAGTATTTTTATTTTCTGCCTGTAACAAAGACGAGACCCAAATGATTACAAATGATAATGAAAACCTTGTTTTAACTGATGAAAATAGCGGTGAAGTTATAGAAGGACAATATGTTGTAGTATTGCATGAAAGTTCATTTAAGGCTTCAAGTCAAGCCTCTTACGCAGAAAAAGTTGAAGAAGTAAAATTGTTAGCAGAATCAATGTTGAGAACTAAGTCAACATCTACATTTGAAGTAAAGAATGCTTATGCAGAAGCAATAACAGGTTTTAGTGTTAAAATGTCTAAAGATGATTTGACAATTCTTGAAAATGATTCAAGAGTTAATTATATTTTACCAGACAGAATGTATATTATGAAAAAGCCTGTTCCTGATCCTGAACCTGTTGTTGAAAGTATTCCATGGGGTATTACAAGAGTTGGATATGGAAATGGTGTTGGTAAAACGGCATGGATAATTGATACAGGAATAGATTTAGACCATCCTGATTTAAATGTTGATGCAGCAAGCGGTTACGATTTTATTAACGATGATGCCTATGCAGATGATGATAATGGTCACGGTTCTCATTGTGCAGGAACAGTTGCAGCTATTGACAACGAAATTGGAGTTGTTGGAGTTGCTGCAGGAGCAACAGTTGTTCCGGTTAAAGTTCTTGACAGAAGAGGTAGTGGTGCATATTCTGCTATAATTGCAGGTATTGACTTTGTTGGTGCAAATGCAAATCCAGGCGATGCTGTTAATATGAGTCTTGGAGGCGGAGTATACCAAGCAATTGATGATGCAGTTTTAGCTGCTTCTCAAAGTGGTATTTTCTTTGCTTTAGCAGCAGGAAATGAAAGTGATGATGCAAATAATCATTCGCCAGCGAGAGTAAACGGACAGTATATCTGGACAATCTCTGCAATGGATATTAACGATTACTGGGCATCTTTCTCAAATTATGGTAACCCACCAGTTGATTTTTGCGAACCAGGTGTAAATATTTATTCTACTTATAAAGGTGGAAGCTATACAACAATGAGCGGAACATCAATGGCTGCTCCACATATGTGTGGTATACTATTAATGACAAATGGAAATCCTGCAACAGATGGTTACGTTGTTGGTGATCCTGATGGAAACCCGGATCCAATTGGAACTATTTAATCGAAATTAAACATTTAGTAAAAAATAGCTGTCATTTGACAGCTATTTTTTTTGTTTTATTATCAAATAGTTTTCACCATAAATGAATGTGAAAATATTTATTGTTTATCAATAAAACCTGCTTTAATGTTTAGAAGCACTTGATAAATAATGTGTTAAAAATCCAATTTAGATTGAATCTAAATGTCGTCCTACTTTAATTATAGCCACTCATTTTTTTAAAAACGGCTTTATTGATTATCAATAATTGATTTTTTTTAGGTTTTTAACACTTCTTGATATTGTAAAATAATTTTTACTATTTGCAGTTGAAAAATCGATCTTTTACCTAATTCTTTATTAACCTAATTTATTAACTAATAAAATGATTATGAAACTAACAAAATTTTTAAGCTTTGTAGCGATAGCAATGTTTTTATTTTCTGCATGTAGCAAAGATGAAGTTAAAGTAATTCCTAGTGAGAAGGATAATCTTGTTTTAAATGATGAAAAAAGTGGTGATATTATTGAAGGACAATATGTTGTTGTTTTGAACGAAAGCTCGTTTAAAGCTTCAAGCGAAGCTTCTTATACTGAAAAAATTGAAGAGGTAAAATTATTGGCAGAATCAATGTTGAGAGCTAAATCAACAAGAGAATTTTCAGTAATGAATGCTTATGCTGAAGTACTAACAGGTTTTAGTGTTAAAATGTCAAAAGATGATTTGGCAATTCTTGAAAATGATTCAAGAGTTAATTACATTTTACCTGACAGAATGTTTGTTAGAGGTCGTGGCCCTGGTAATAATACTGATCCAGATCCAGATCCAGTTGCACAAGAAATACCTTTTGGAATTGAGAGAGTTGGATATGGAAATGGTGTTGGTAAAACAGCATGGATAATTGATACAGGTATAGATTTAGATCATCCTGATTTAAATGTTGATGCAGCAAGCGGTTATGATTTTATTAACAGCGATGCATATGCTGATGATGATAACGGACATGGTTCTCATTGTGCTGGAACAGTTGCTGGAATTGATAACGAAATTGGAGTTGTTGGAGTTGCTGCTGGAGCAACAGTTGTTCCGGTTAAAGTTCTTGACAGAAGAGGTAGTGGTGCATATTCTGTAATTATTGCAGGTATTGACTTTGTCGGTGCAAATGCAAATCCAGGTGATGCTGTAAATATGAGTCTTGGTGGCGGAGTATATCAAGCAATTGATGATGCAGTTTTAGCTGCTTCTCAAAGTGGTATTTTCTTTGCACTAGCAGCAGGAAATGAAAGTGATGATGCAAATAACCATTCACCAGCAAGAGTTAACGGTCAGTATATCTGGACTATTTCTGCAATGGATATTAACGATTATTGGGCGTCATTCTCAAATTATGGCAACCCACCAGTTGATTTTTGCGAGCCAGGGGTAAATGTTTATTCTACATATAAAGAAGGTGGATATACGACAATGAGTGGAACTTCAATGGCATCTCCTCATATGTGTGGTATATTATTAATGACAAATGGAAATCCGGTAACTGATGGTTACGTTGTTGGTGATCCAGATGGAAACCCAGACCCAATAGGGACTATTTAAAATAAGAGAAAAATTACCAAAAAAAAGGGGCCGTGAAATCGGCCCTTTTAAATATTATATTACGGGATGTTTTTTCAATAACTCATCAGCGCTATGCATCAGAATATCAACGTACTGAGCTCTTAAGTATGCATATGGATCGTTGCAATTTTTTCGGGATAATTTACCTCTAAAATCATCTATTGTTTTGTAGCCTTTATTATCCATCCATTCTTCGAGTCTATTAACCATATTTGCAATGTGACCAATTTTATTTTTATACAATGTGCTAACTACTTGAACTGCCTCAGAACCTGCTAATAACATTTTAATTACATCATCACCATCAAAAATTCCTGATGAGCTGCAAATATCAGCTTTTATGTTACCATGCAATAATCCTGCATAGCGTAACGATAGTCTATGATCTCCTTTATGACTTAAGTTAAAAGGAAATATATGTTTTTCTTCGTTAATGTCAATTTCTGGTTCGAACAGTTTATTAAATAAAACCAAACCTCCTACTTTTAGTTTATCGATTTCAGTAATAAAATTTAAAAGATTACTGCAAAATGGACTTAATTTCACAGCTACAGGTATTTTAACAGCTTTTTTAACAGCTTTTATTATATCTAATTTATTTTTTTCAACAATCAGACATGTATCTTCAGATTTCTTTTGAGTTTTATAAATATTAATTTCTAAAGCATCAACACCGGTTTCTTCAATTAATTTTGCATACTCAATCCATGTTTCTTCATAAATAGCATTTATACTTGCAATAATAGGAACAGTAGAATTTTCTTTAATTTTTTTAAGTTGAAGTAAGAATTCTTTTGGTCCAGCATGTTTCATTTCTGGATACATTCGTGACATTTCAGCATTTCGGTCGTTATAAGCAGTCATGCTTTCATCAAAGTCAGCAGATTCAAAATTAACCTGCTCTTCAAATAGTGATTTGTATACAATAGCTCCGATCCCTGCTTCCTCCATAGCTTTCACATTTTCAATTTTCATTGCAAGGTTACATGAACCTGCAATTATAGGATTCTTTAATTTTAATCCCATGTAGTTGATACTTAAGTCTGCCATACTATTTAGGTTTTAGTTTTTAGTTTTATTATTTATAACAAGAGTATGTATTGTTTAGTTCAAATTTTGTTTAACATTCTACATTCTCTGTTTTTTATTAAATAATAATTAAACACTGCAGCTGAAACTAAATTTTACACATAAAAAAAGCAGTTCCATTAGGAACTGCTTTTAGTTTTGAGTTTTATATAGCTTAGTTAGAAGCTAATCTTTTATAAGAGTTATATCTCCATTTTGCATCTTTCTCCGCTCTTTCAAACAGAACTTCTGCACTTTCTGGGAATGACTTCTGAAGTGAGGTATAACGAACCTCACTTTTTAAGAAATCTTGGAATTTAGCCCAATCTGGATCTTTTGAATCTAAAATAAATGGATTCTGTCCTTCAGCTTCCAATAATGGATTATAACGATATGTATGCCAGTAACCAGCTTCAACTGCTAATTTAGTTTCTAATTGAGTCTTACCCATTCCTAGTTTTAATCCATGATTAATACAAGGAGCATAAGCAATAATCAATGATGGTCCTGGATATGCTTCAGCTTCTTTAAGAGCTTTAAAGAATTGGTTTTGGCTAGCTCCCATTGCTACCTGAGCAACATAAACATAACCGTATGACATTGCCATCATACCCAAATCTTTCTTTCTTGTTTGCATACCTGCAGCAGCAAATTTAGCAACTGCTCCAACTGGAGTTGCTTTTGATGCTTGTCCACCTGTGTTTGAATAAACCTCAGTATCAACAACAAGAACATTTACGTCTTGTCCTGAACCAAGTACATGGTCTAATCCACCGTATCCAATATCATAAGCCCAACCATCGCCACCAAATATCCAAGTAGATTTCTTAATTAGATATTGCTCTAATGCTAAAATATCTTTAGCTAATTGACTTTTTTCTTTCTTGCAAGCTTCAACAACTTTTGTAGATGCTATTTTTGACTCTTCAGCATCATACATTTTTTCTATCCACTCTTTAAATGCAGCCTGAGTATCAGCAGAAACATCATTCATTGCAGCATTCATTTTTTCGCCAATACGAGTACGTAATTTTTCAACACCAACGTGCATACCTAAACCATACTCAGCATTATCTTCGAATAGTGAGTTAGCCCAAGCTGGACCTTTACCTTCACTATTTGTACAATATGGAGTAGCAGGAGCAGATCCACCATAAATTGATGAACAACCAGTTGCATTAGCAATCATCATTCTATCACCAAATAATTGAGTTATAGTTTTAATATATGGAGTTTCACCACAACCTGCACAAGCACCACTAAATTCGAATAACGGTTGAGCGAATTGGCTATTCTTAACACTCTTCTCTTTTGGAAGAATAGTTTCTTTATAACCAACTTGTTTGTGCATATAATCCCAACGTGGAGCTTCTTCCATTTGAGTATCTAAATGCTTCATAACTAAAGCTTTCTCTTTAGAAGGACAAACATCAGCACAATTACCACAACCTGAACAATCAAGTGGACTAACTTGCATTCTAAAATTATATTCTTTTGTTCCACCTATACCTTTAATAACTTCTGTTCCTTCAGGTGCACTTGCAACTTCTTCTTCAGTTAATAGGAAAGGACGAATAGCAGCATGAGGACAAACATAAGCACATTGGTTACATTGAATACAATTGTCAGAAATCCATTCAGGAACGTTAACTGCGATACCACGTTTTTCATATTCTGTTGTTCCTGCAGGGAAAGTACCATCTTCTCTTCCAGTAAAAGCACTAACTGGTAAATCATCACCTTTTTGTGCATTAATTGGTTCAACAACATTCTTAATGAAATCAGGAATATCTCTATCGTCTGTTTTTGCTTTTATCTCAATGTTTTTCCATTCTGCAGGAATAACAACCTCTTCAACATTACCACCACGATCAACAGCAGCGTTGTTCATGTTAACAATATCTTCACCTTTTCTACCATAAGATTTTACAATAGCTTTCTTCATTTGATCAACAGCAGTTGTATAAGGTATTACTTCTGAGATTTTAAAGAATGCTGATTGTAAGATAGTATTAGTTCTATTACCTAAGCCAATTTCTTCAGCAATAGCAGTAGCATTAATGATATATACTTTAATTTCTTTTTCAGCTAAAGTTTTCTTCATTTCATCTGGAAGATGATTTTTAGTTTCTTCAGCATCCCAAATACTATTTAATAAGAAAGTACCACCTTGCTTAATTCCTCTTAACATATCATATTTATTAAGATAGGAAGGAACATGACATGCAACGAAGTCAGGAGTTCCAACTAAATAAGGCGAACGAATTGGAGAATCACCAAAACGTAGGTGAGAAGTTGTAATACCACCAGATTTTTTTGAATCATATGCAAAATATGCTTGAGCATATTTATCTGTAGAATCACCAATAATCTTAATTGAGTTTTTATTTGCACCAACTGTACCATCAGCACCTAAACCATAGAATTTACCTTCGAAAGTTCCTTTAGGAACAACACTAATCTCTGGCAACATTGGTAATGAAGTGAATTTAACGTCATCAACGATACCAACTGTAAAATGATTCTTAGGTTCAGCCATTGCTAAATTATCATATACTGAGATAATTTGAGCTGGAGTAGTATCTTTTGAACTTAATCCGTAACGACCTCCAACAACCATTGGAGCATTTTCTTTTCCGTAGAATAATTCTCTTATATCAAGATATAATGGTTCTCCATTAGCACCTGGTTCTTTTGTTCTATCTAATACAGAAATGCGTTTTACTGATTTAGGAAGAACTTTTAAGAAATATTTCTCTGAGAATGGTCTATATAAATGAACAGAAACTAAACCAACTTTTTCGCCTTGAGCTATTTTATAATCAATTACTTCTTTAATTGTAGAAGTAATTGATCCCATTGCTACGATAACATTCTCTGCATCATCAGCACCATAATAAGTAAATGGGTGATATTCACGACCAGTCATCTTAGTAATTTCCTGCATGTACTCTTCTACCATATCAGGAATTGGATCGTAGAATTTATTAGCAGCTTCACGTGCCTGGAAATAAATATCTGGATTTTGAGCTGTTCCACGAGTTACAGGATGCTCTGGATTTAATGCATTGTCTCTAAATTTTTGTACTGCATCGAAATCTAATAATTTTGCTAAGTCTTCATTTTCGAAATACTCAACTTTTTGAATTTCGTGAGAAGTTCTAAAACCGTCGAAGAAATGTACAAATGGTATTCTCGACTTGATTGAAGCTAAGTGAGCAATACCTGCAAGATCCATAATTTCCTGAACACTACCTGTTGCTAACATTGCAAAACCAGTCTGACGAGCACTCATAACATCACTATGATCACCAAAAATAGAAAGAGCTTGAGCAGCTAAACTTCTTGCACTTACATGAAATACTCCTGGTAATAATTCACCAGAGATTTTATACATGTTTGGAATCATTAATAATAATCCCTGAGAAGCTGTGAATGTAGAAGTTAATGCACCTGCTTGTAATGAACCGTGAACAGCACCTGCTGCACCACCTTCTGACTGCATTTCAACAACTTTTACCTCATCTCCAAAGATGTTTTTTCGTCCGTAGGATGCCCACTCATCAACATATTCTGCCATTGTTGATGAAGGAGTAATTGGATAAATCGCTGCAACTTCACTAAACATATAAGCAACGTGTGCTGCTGCATAGTTACCGTCGCAAGTTATAAATTTCTTGTTTTTTGACATTTCTAACTCCTTAATTTATTTATTAAAAGATAATTAACTTTAAAATTTTTGAACTACAAAATTATAATAAAAATCTCACTTATTATATTCTTACACTGGAAAATAACTCGTGATTAACTTATTCATTTTAATTTCAAATAATTCCTTATCTTGTTAATACACAAATAAAAAATGCGGATTTATATCCGCATTTTAGTATATATTGTGTTGTGAAACATTTAGTCACTATTCATTGAAATAATGAATTCTTCGTTTGTTTTTGTTTTTAATAAACGATCGCGTAAAAATTGCATTGCTTCAACAGAATTCATGTCAGTTAAATAGTTACGTAAAATCCATATCTTATTTAACATACCTGGCTCAATTAACAGATCTTCACGTCTTGTGCTCGAAGCAGTAATATCAACAGCAGGATAAATTCGTTTATTAGAAAGTTTTCTATCAAGCTGAAGCTCCATGTTACCAGTACCTTTAAACTCTTCAAATATAACTTCGTCCATTTTTGAACCAGTTTCTGTAAGAGCAGTAGAAATAATAGTAAGTGAACCACCTTCCTCAATATTACGTGCAGCACCAAAGAATCTTTTTGGTTTGTGCAGAGCATTTGCATCTACACCACCAGATAATACTTTTCCTGATGCTGGTGAAACAGTATTATATGCACGTGCTAAACGAGTTATTGAATCAAGTAATATAACTACATCATGTCCACATTCAACCATACGCTTTGCTTTTTCAAGCACAATGTTAGCTATACGAACATGTCTATCTGCTGGCTCATCAAATGTAGATGAAATAACTTCTGCATTTACACTTCGGGCCATATCAGTTACCTCCTCAGGACGTTCGTCAATTAATAGAACAATCATGTAAACTTCAGGATGATTAGCAGCAATTGCGTTTGCAATATCCTTTAAGAGAACTGTCTTACCTGTTTTTGGTTGAGCAACAATTAATCCACGTTGACCTTTACCGATTGGTGAAAACAAATCAACAACACGTGTAGATAATTTATCTTTCTGATTATTATTTAAAGTAAATTTCTCTTCTGGAAATAAAGGAGTTAAATAATCAAAAGGTACTCTGTCTCTAATGTAATCTGGAGTTCTTCCGTTTATTTTTTCAACTTTAATTAATGGAAAATATTTTTCACCTTCTTTAGGAGGGCGAATAGCTCCTTCTACGGTATCACCTGTTTTTAATCCGAAAAGTTTTATTTGAGATTGAGAAACATATATATCGTCAGGTGAGTTTAAGTAATTATATTCAGAAGATCTTAAAAAACCATAACCATCAGCCATTATTTCAAGAACACCTGAATTGGTTATAATACTTTCAAACTCAAATGATTTGTCATTTCTTTTATCATAAGGTTTCTTGTGAAAGTTTTCTTTTTGTGGTCTGTGAGGGGTTCTTTTTTTGAAATCATCCCGATCTGTTGATTGTTTTTTATCGGGTGCATTATTTGTTAATTCTTTAGGTTCCACTTTTAAAGGTTCTTTTTCAACTTTAGTTTGTGAAGCATCTGTTTTTGGAACAAATTGAGTTCTTTCAATTTTTTGCTCTTTTTCCACTTTTTGCTGAGAAGACTCTGTTTTTGGAGTAAATTGTGCTCTTTCTTTTTTAGGCTCTCTTGTTTGAGTGATTTTTTCAGGTCTCTTAGTTTCTCGCTCGCTAACTTTAGCTTTGTCAGTAATGCGTTTTCGTGGATTAGATTTTTTTTCAGGTTTTACCTCAGAAGTAGCATTTATAGCTTGTTGATCGAGGATTTTGTAGATTAAATCCTGTTTTTTTAATGGCTCTATTTTTCTTATTTGTAAGCCTTTAGCTATTTCGCGTAATTCGGAAACAAGCTTTTTATTCAATTCAAGAATGTCGTACATAATTTAATTTAGGAAATTATTTTTTTTGATATTTTATAAATATTTGAACTGTTATCTATTGATAAGTCAGTAATTTTTTGATTTTACTGTAGGAGATTAATTTATTCCAAAAGGAAATTCATTGCAATATTAAAGATTTCCGGAC
>Ga0209692_10001381_pt1 | contig 33801 bp, 31 predicted proteins | sample tdDd472_FD_187129 | JGI IMG/M metagenome (GOLD analysis project Ga0209692, IMG submission 187129) | Marine sediment microbial communities from the Atlantic coast under amendment with organic carbon and nitrate - tdDd47.2 (SPAdes)... | ecosystem: Environmental > Aquatic > Marine > Coastal >...
GAGAAAGGGGCATTTGCAACTCGAATCGCTTACGTAAGTGTTAACAAAACTCAGCCAAAGCCTTATTCGCTGATGATTGCGGATTCTGATGGCTATGCGCCGCAGGCCCTATTTTCTAGCACTCAGCCGATAATGTCGCCAGCCTGGTCACCTGATGCCCAGCGAATGGCCTACGTTTCTTTCGAAAATGGCCGCTCAGAGGTCTTTATTCAGGATATCTATAAAGCCAATAGTCGACGCCGCGTCGCAGCATTTGAAGGGATCAACAGTGCTCCGGCATTTTCGCCCGATGGCCGCAGACTGGCATTAACCTTATCGCGTGATGGCAATGCAGAAATCTACATTCTGGATTTAACCAGCCAGCGATTCTCTCGCATCACTCACAATATTAATTCCATTGAGACAGAAGCCAACTGGACACCCGATGGCCAGTCGTTGCTTTTTACCTCTGATCGCGGGCGCGGACCGCAAATTTACAAGCAGAATTTAGCCAGCAACCGCGCCCACCGCCTGACCTGGGAAGGAAATTATAATGCCAGCGCCTCGCTGACTCCGGACGGCAAAACAATGGTGCTTATTAACCGAACAAATGGTATATTCCACGTTGCAGTACAGGATGTAGAAACCAATACGTTGCAGACACTCACGGAAACGACTCTTGATGAGTCACCCAGTCTCGCCCCAAATGGCAGTATGGTGATTTACGCAACGGTCTACCGCGGTAGACAAGTATTATCGGTTGTTTCTACGGATGGACGCTTCAAAGCACGCTTGCCATCCAAGCAAGGACAGGTCAAGGCGCCGGTGTGGTCGCCGTATTTAAATTGATAAAAGTCACGGTTTAACTATTAAGTCGTTGAAATTGCCTAACTAAATCGTTAATAATGGACCGAGAACAGAATTTTAACTAATAGCTAATAAATAGGAGCATTCTAATGTCTATCATCAAATTGGGGAAAGGCCTGGTTGTCTTGGCATCAGCCACATTTTTATTTGCTTGTGCGTCAACAGACGACACTGCAACGCAAACTCAAGAGCCTGTCATCGAAGAAACACAGCCTGTAGAGGTCACTCCGCCACCTAAAACTCCAGAGCAGTTAGCTAAAGAAGCTAACGATGCAATGCGTGAAGCACGTAAAGTTTACTTTAATTTTGACGATGACACAGTAACAGCTGAAGGCCGTGCTTTATTAGAAGCACATGCTTGGTTCCTGTCTAAAGCAGAAAATGCTGGTATCGTTGTTGAAGTACAAGGTCACTGTGACGAGCGTGGTACGCCTGCTTACAACCTGGCTTTGGGTGAGCGTCGTGCAAAAGCTGTTGCGCAAATCCTGATGCTAAACGGTGTTCAAGCGTCTCAAATCAAGACTGTTAGCCATGGTGAAGAAATGCCTGAAGCTGAAGGTCATGACGAAAGCGCCTGGTCACAAAACCGTCGTGGTGTTTTAGTATATGAAGGTTAAGTCCTTACTGATGGTGACAGCTTTTGCTGTCACCAACGCTCTTCCGCTTTCTGCCCAATCTCAATTATCGTCCGAACAGCGCATTTCGCAGCTGGAACAAAAAAATCTTACGCAAAACCAGCTACTCAAAGAAATGAGTATGCAAATGATCGAATTGCAAAAAGAAAACAAAGAATTACGCGGAATAATCGAAGAACATGAGTTCAAACTGCAGCAAATTCAGGATCGGCAACGCGACCTTTACCGAGATATCGAAAATCGTTTAAGCGCGTTACCTGCGGCAGGTGCTACACCGTCAGCGGCTCAAACCTCGCCGACTGTGGAAAATAAAGTTATCAGTCCCGATACCCAGAATAATGTTCGTCAAGCGGTTACCTCTTCCGGCGGTGAACGCGGCGAATTTGAAGAAGCCTTTAAACTGGTGAGAAATCGAGAGTACAGTAATGCCATAGCCAGTTTTGAAGCATTTTTGGTGAAATATCCATCTGGTAGTTACTCCGATAACGCGCGATTCTGGATTGGTCAGGTCTATTTTGCCCAGGGCAAACTGGATGATGCAGAAAAGCAGTTTAATATGCTTCGCGCTGATTATCCTGATTCTTCCAAGATGTCTGCAACCATGATAAAACTGGCTGAAATTAAAGTACGCCAGGAAAAATGGGAAGAAGCCAAAGCTATTTATAATGAAGTGGTCAATAAATATACCGGTGCCCAGCAACAGTTGGCGCGCAAAGGTTTGCAAGATATTAAGCAGTCTGGTCATTAGTCCAAACTAAAAAAGATATCTGTCAGGGCGCATCGAATGCGCCCTTTTTTATGGCTGGGCGGAAAATTGTCGGCGCGTTGATATGTAGGGGAGCCCCTTGTGGGTTCCCGCGCAGGTTAAAATGTCGAGCAATCCCTAAATCATTGAAACCTATACGGACAACCACAAGGGATTGTCCCTACATCAAAATAGCAGACAGAAAATGGGTGCACGCAATGCGCGAAGGGCTAGTGTTTTTCTCGTTAACAATTAGCTACGCCTCCCAATTCCTAGCAAAGTCCAGTCAAAATCCTTCGACGCATAGATCTGTAGGGGAGCCCCTTGTGGGTTCCCGCCCAGGTTAAAATGTCGAGCAATCGCTAAATCATTGAAACCTTTACGGACAACCACAAGGGATTGTCCCTACATCAAAATAGCAGACAGAAAATGGGTGCACGCAATGCGCGAAGGGCTAGTGTTTTTCTCGTTAACAATTAGCTACGCCTCCCAATTCCTAGCAAAGTCCAGTCAAAATCCTTCGACGCATAGATCTGTAGGGGAGCCCCTTGTGGGTTCCCGCCCAGGTTAAAATGTCGAGCAATCGCTAAATCATTGAAACCTTTACGGACAACCACAAGGGATTGTCCCTACATCAAAATACCCGACAGAAAATGGGCGCACGCAATGCGCCCCTACAGCTAGTGTTTTTCTCGTTAACGACTAGCTACGCCTCCCAATTCCTAGCAAAGTCCAGTCGAAATCCTTCGACGCATAGATCTGTAGGGGAGCCCCTTGTGGGTTCCCGCCCAGGTTAAAATGTCGAGCAATCGCTAAGTCATTGAAACCTTTACGGACAACCACAAGGGATTGTCCCTACATCAAAATAGCTGACAGATAATGGGCGCACGCAATGCGCCCCTACAGCTAGTGTTTTTCTCGTTAACGACTAGCTACGCCTCCCAATTCCTAGCAAAGTCCAGTCGAAATCCTTCGACGCATAGATCTGTAGGGGAGCCCCTTGTGGGCTCCCGCTCAGGTTAAAATGTCGAGCAATCCCTAAATCATTGAAACCTATACGGACAACCACAAGGGATTGTCCCTACATTCGTTTTTTTCTCGCTACTCGCAACTCGTTACTCGCTACTGCCCCTATTCTCCGGTAAAATCCGTCAAATTGTTTAAAACCTGAACTATTGTTTTGTCACGTCTCAGAATTACAGAAATCTTTTATTCCCTCCAGGGAGAGTCTTCGACTATTGGAAAACCGACTTTATTTGTGCGGTTAACCGGTTGTCCGCTGCGCTGTGTCTGGTGTGATACCGAGTATGCATTCACTGGTGGAAAATATTGGGAAATGGATGATCTGGTCGCCGAAATCGAAAGCCACAATCCGCAAAATATCTGTGTAACTGGCGGTGAACCACTGGCGCAAAAAGCCCCCTGCGAAGAGTTGATGACAATACTATGCGATAAAGGCTATCAGGTATCTATTGAAACCAGCGGCGCCATTGATGTGTCGGGGGTTGACCCGCGTGTGACTAAGGTGATGGACCTGAAAGCGCCTGATTCAGGGGAAATGGGAAAAAACCTTTACAGCAATATCGACCATCTGGACAAAACCGACGAAGTAAAATTCGTCATTATGAGCCGCAAAGACTATGACTGGGCTAAATTACAAATGGACCAGTATCAGTTGGCAGATAAAACCAATGTATTGTTTTCGCCCTGTTTCGGTGAAATTAACGAAAGAGAATTGGCTGAGTGGATTATTAATGATAATTTACCGGTCAGATTTCAGATCCAGATGCATAAGATCCTCTGGGATGATGCGGCAGGGCATTGATCTTGACTGTAAAACGCTCTTGTAGGGGAGCCCCTTGTGGGTTCCCGCAGTAGGTAAAATTGAGAAAATTGTTTAATCATTGATATCGGCACGGACAACCACAAGGGATTGTCCCTGCGGAATAGAATTTATAACGAGCAACACATGACCAACCCGAAAGCCATCGTTTTACTTTCCGGCGGACTTGATTCCAGCACTTGTCTGGCGATTGCCCAGTCAAAAAACTACGAAGTGTACGCTTTAAGCTTTAGTTATGGCCAAAAGCATTCTTCCGAGCTGGAAGCTGCAAAACGGATTGCTGATACAGCAGGGGTAACGCTGCATAAAATTATTGATCTGGATTTGGGGAGTTTCGGTGGCTCAGCGTTGACTGACGATGAAATTGACGTACCCACGGGTGGCACCGATGGAATACCGGTGACTTATGTCCCGGCACGCAACACGGTATTTCTATCGATCGCACTGGCCTGGGCAGAAGTACTCGAAGCAGAATTTATATTCGCTGGCGTTAACGCAGTCGATTACTCCGGTTACCCGGATTGCCGTCCAGAATATATTGAAGCCTTTCAACAGATGGCAGACCTGGCGACAAAGGCTGGAATTGAAGGTCATGGGGTAAAAATAGTTACACCTCTGATTAATCTGACCAAAAGCAAGATAATTCAATTGGGTGTCTCGCTCGACGTGGATTATTCGCAAACGGTATCTTGTTATCAGGCGGATGAGGAAGGACGCGCGTGCGGCAAATGTGACTCGTGCGTGATCCGAAAAGAAGCCTTTGAAAAAGCCGTCGACCAGGATCCGACCCGTTATCGATAATTGAGTAGCGAGTAGCGAGTAGCGAGTAGCGAGTAGCGAGTAGCGAGTAGCGAGTTACCCGGCCGAAACTATAAGGCGGGTATTTGTCGACTTAAACTGTTAGAGAAAATTAAAATAACGCAGGTAGTAATAAATTAGTGTTTTTTGAAGGTTCACAGCAAGATTTTTTCAGACCCCTGACCAGTAAATATCGCGAACAGATCCTTGAATGTTTGCAGCTGCTCTATAGCCGCCTATTTACCAGTCAGGCAGATTACTCACAGTTACTTTCCCGTGAAATGGTTATCGAGTGTTTTGAAGAAGCCATTACCCGCGCGCCACTTATCGAGTCACAACTCGACGATGAATTTAATACTCCCGTTCGTTCGCAACGAGAGCAGGCTAACTGGACGCTCAATTTATTGCTTGAGCACGCCTGGCTAGAAAAACAGGTCGACGAAGCCACGCTACAAAGCTCCTATGGCTTCACTCGAATCGGTCGCATGTTTACCCAGCCGGTCATTGAGTTAAACCAGGGACGATTTCGCACCCGACATCGCAATACCCGCAATACCAGAAATGCGCTGAAAATATTTAGTGAACAAGGCGATATTTACGAATTACTTGACGCTTATGAATATTCCGAGCGAATTATCAGCGACTTTAGTGACGTTATCGCTGAGCTAGAAGAACGAAAGCGAGCCCTCATTCAGGAAGTTGAATCGCAGCAGCTAGTACAAAAAGCCAGCGATGAGTTTTTTGAGTTTATGGAAAAACGCTTTGTTCCTGATCTGGCGATTCGTTTATCTGTTGATAGCGTCGAAAAATATCGCGACGATATTGTCGCCACCATCGGTGTCGCGCGTCGAAAAAGAAAAGACTTTAAAGCGATGGTTGAGCGCGAACTCCGCAGAACGGTCCCAGAGCTTTTAGAGTCGGAAGAAAAATCAATTTACTTGATGCTGTTGGAGAAGATTGAAAAGCGGATCCATAACGCCAGCAATATCATGTTACCGGCACTGAGAAAAGCGCTCCTGAGTTTCACGCGCCGCGCCGATATTATTATGCGTCAATTAAGTTTTAGCCATCAAGGCGGTGGCGATGACTTGATGACAAACCTGAGGCAACTCGCTTCGCTTAATGCGTCAGATTTTGCTGTCAAAATTGAAGCGGCCGGTGAGCATCTCGCTGGCCTAAATCTGGAACTGCTTGACCCGGCGCAAATCAAAATATATGCCGGTAGACGAAAGAAAATTGTCGACACCCGTGTTGAGGAAAGCACTGAAATGGACGAGCAATCGCGTCGTCAGTTTTATTTACAGCAAGTTTTAGAAAAAGCCTTTACCGTGAATAACCAGCAACTGACTGATTATCTGATTGAAGCACTCGCCAAAGGACAGCAAATCTGCCTCGATGAGTTACCGATTAATAGCGCCCGTGATTTGATCATGCGCAGTCACGCGATAGAAGCTGCCAGCGCCGGTGGCCGTTCGAGCGAGTATCAATTCAATATTGAGCCGACGGGCCAAAAAACGAGCGATGAATATTTCGTCGAAGCCGATCAATTTACCATCGAACTGGTTAAAAAAGACCAGAGTGATAAAAAAAGTTAGAGATCCCATTAGCCTATGAAGTTTAACGAATATCTGGCCGAACGGCTTGAAAAGCAACATACCACAGAAGCGGAGTTTCAGGAGCTGATTTTACGATTAATGAATTATTCGGTCATTGTCCGCGCAGAAAGTCAGACCGAACAGTTGTTATTTGACCGGTTAGTTCGTTGTCGTGAATTGGTTGAAGAATATTTATCTGTCATAGGAATTCAGCTTCTTATCGAGTCGCGTTTCGAGTACGCGAGAATTTATCCGCCCGCCAGTGAAATTCCCGGGATTAGAGAAGCGGAAGATAACGCCTGGAGCGGTTCGTTACGACAAAGACTTAACCAAAACGAAGTTGCTTTGGTTTTGGTCGTACGTGCCCAGTACGAAAAAGCTTTGCGCGAAGGAAAAATTGACGAGCAGGGCTATGCATTAGATTCGATTGAGTCGATTACTATTGCGGCCAAAAATCTGCTGGGGCGTGGCTTGCCAGATAAAATTACCGAACGAAAAAAGTTGTTCCTTCGCTTAAGACAACTACGCCTGATCGAATATCGAAATGATGAAGCCTTTGAAAATGGCGAAGGTTGGATCAAAATTCATCCCATGATCGTGACGTTTGTGAGCAATCAGGCGGTGGATGCTCTGGCGATTAACGAGACAGAAACTGAAAAAGCGTCCGAGCAGGAAAATCCGGTGGTCAGTGAGCGTATGGATCTCACCGAAGGAGAAGTCTAATGTTTTTGAAAAAACTCATCATGGTGAACTGGGGTAACCTGCCTAACGGCGAGTTTGATTTTGGTCCGATTAATTTATTTTCAGGTGGTAATGGATCCGGTAAAACAACTTCGGCCGATATGATTCAAACCATTATGACCGCCGCCCATGAAAACCTGTTTCAATATAATCCCGGCCAAGATGAGACAACCCAAAAAGGACGCGGCGGTAAAAAAGTCAGGACCCTTGCTTCATACATTCTTGGCTGTGACGACGGCAGTTACGCTCGCCTTAACCCGACCGATGGTTATATGGCGGCGACTTATCACCCAACGGAAGGGGAAGTGGGGGAAGCTTTTACCGCATTAATTGGCGTACGTGCCTGGTTGGAAGTCGCCGGAAACAATCGATTACCCCGCCAGGATGAATTGGTTTTCTATATCGTTACGCAGCAGAATAATCGCACTTTATCGCTTGATGACCTGCAGCCGGACAACCGGGTTCTCACCATAGATAATTTGAATAATACGCTGATCTCAATTTTTGGAAAATCGGCTGTTGAAAAATATGATACCAAGCGTGCTTACCTGCGTAGACTGTACGGCGTTTTGCGCGGTAAAAAAGACGCCGTCACCGACGCTGAAGCCATGGGCGCTGCAAAAGCTTTTTCTCGGTTTATGGCTTATAAGCCGGTGCAAAGTATTAACCGTTTTGTCGCCGATGAAATTTTGGAAAAGAAAGACTTAGGTGAAGCGGTACGTTCTATTTCCAGTCAATTAAAGACGATTCATGGGATGGAAAAAGACGCCAGTAAAATTCAAGAATCTGTGGATGTGTTGGATAGCGCTCGCGGCTATAGTCAGTCGTATCTCGAAAACTGGCGAGACCATCAGTTGCAGAAATATACTTTGGCTAAACATGAATTTTTGATCCGGCAAAAAGATTATCTGGCCGCCAAAGATAAAGAAAAACTGTTCAAACAGCAGCAGCAAGAGCTTGAACAAAACCTCGATATAAACCAACAGCGGGTTGAACAGTTGCACGAACAGCGCATTGCACTTGAAGCGCAGCGGATGGGGATTGCGGCGTTACAGGAAAAAGATGAGTTGGAGAGTCAGCGAAACAAACAATCGCAAGTGCTCGCTCAAAAAGCACAGGCGTTATTGATGGAGAGCCAGTCGCTCAGTCAAAACGAGCTGGCGACAAAACACATTATAAAGTTGATTCAGTCAGCGCAAATACAAACGGATTTGCCCCAGCTCACCGAATTGAAAACTTTGGCAAGTGCTAAAAAAGTGGTTGCCGGTGGTGGTGACTCAGCGCTCGATATTCATCAATTGATGGGTAAAGATTTACTCAACGACATTCAGGGGTTGGAAAAACAACTCGACGAAGTGAGTAAAATTCAAGGTCATTATAATAATTGGGTTACCCATTGGTTAGATACCAATGAGTCAGGTAAGTCGCTCAAGGTGCAGGTAGATAATTATCTTAATCGTCTCGAAATTAGCTGCGCACAATTAGCGAAAGACAAACAGACAAAGGCAGGCGTAGTCGACCAGCTTGAGCAGAAAAAAATCATGTACCCTGATTACGTCACCAAGGCGCTGACGGCGATTCAGAACATATGTCCGAAAGCAGACCCACGGGTACTCTGCGACCACGTGGAGGTTACCGACGAAAGATGGCAATCGGCCATCGAAGGTTATCTGGGCGGCGCCCGTTATTCTATAATGGTAGACGAAGCTTATGAAGCGGAGGCCATTCGAATTGTCCGAGGGTTACCGGGACGAGCTAATAAAGCGCGAATAATTCAAGCTTATAAAGCGCAGCGCGATGCCCAGCGTATGACGCTTGATAAAGATTCGATTATTCATCTGATGGAATTTACCCACAGTACGGCGAAAAACTTTTTGATCGCCAGTTATGGCTCTGTGCTTCAGGTGGAAGATGAGCATCTACTACGTACAACGCGTCGTGGTTTGACGGTTGATTGTATTGCGTCTGGAAATTACGCCTTATTTCGATGCGATATTAATGAAAGTGAACTGGTTTTCGGCACACAAGCACGGCAGCGTGCATTTTACGGCCAGCAGCATGAACTGGAAAAACTGACCCAGAAATGGAATAACGTGAATGAGTTAATGCTCAGCGTTAAAGAACTGTCTGACTGGATAGCTAAATTAACACGTATTTCGCTGGTCGACCCACTTAGTGAAGCCCTGGCTTGTCACCGAGAATTACAAAAGATTGAAAACCTGCTCACCCATATCGACCTATCCGATCATGAAGAGCTGGAGCAAAAACTGGTCGAATTAACTCGAGAAGTAAAAGAGCGTCGCGCTGAAGGCGAACAATTGATTGAAGATAAAGGCAAACTGAAAGGGCGTCTTGAGTCACTGGTTAAGAGTTTCACCAAACTGAGCAATGAACAGGAAGAGACGCTGGCATTAGTTGAATCTTGCGAAGCGGAATTGCAACAATTGCAGGCCAGCTGGTCTGGTTTTGATTTAGAGGCACATCTTGACCAGGCAGATCTGAACGCTAAAAACCTTAATGCTGATTCGGCGCGAGCAGAAATACAAGAAGGAGAAACTCGCCTCCATCGATTGGAACGCCAGCTGGATGACGCCATCAAAAGCCATAACCAGATCTGTCAGCCGGGTGATGCATTAATTTATGATGCCTTTAGTGGCGAGTTTGACCTTAAGCTGTTTAGCAAAATCGTCAAACTGCAACAGCAGGTCGATAATATCTACAATCGCTTGAAAAACAATATTCTGTTAGAGAAGCACCAGCAATTGAAAGTGTTGAAAGAAAGTTTTAATCATACTTTTGTCACCAACCTTTGTCATTCGATCCATCAGGCGATTAATGACGGAAAACGGCAAATTGATTTGCTCAATCAGGAGCTGACCAATCACCGATTTGGCGATGACCGAGAAACCTTCCGCTTTGATTACGAATGGGTACCGGAATATAAGGAATATGCCAGATTTTTTGAAGATGTTATCAAGCACCCTGAGTTGACGGAAGGCCAGACATTATTTGACGTAAAACTGTCGAAAAAATCAGTCTCGGTACGCGATCACCTGATGAGCATGTTGCTAGAAGAAGATAGCGATAAAGCGTTGAGGGAGCTGGGTCGAATCGCAGACTATCGTAATTATCGACAATACGAAATCTACAAAGAAGTTGAAGGTAAGCCGCCTATTGCCCTCAGTGAATACGGTACGGGCTCAGGTGGGCAACTGGAAACTCCCGCTTATATTATTCGCGCTGCGGCAATCACGTCGGCGTTTCGATTTGCCGAAGGGCGATGCCATTTGCGCACGGTGCTGGTCGATGAAGCTTTCTCGAAAATGGATGAAACGCGTTCGCGTGAAGTCATCAACTATTTGACTGAATCACTTGGCTTGCAGTTAGTCTTTATTATGCCGACGAGCAAATGTGGGCCATTTATGGATTTAATTAGCAACGAGTTTGTTTTTGCCAAGTGTCCAAGTCCGACGATGCGTGGGGAACTGAAAACTCGCGTATTGGTGGATCGTAAAGTTTGTAACCAGGAAAAAATTCAAGCATTATGGGCGAACCACAAACGCACGGTTTATCGTCAGGCTGAGCTGGATTTTCTGGCCGAATTAGAAAATCAAAGTCAGGTTGAAGAAACCGTTTTATAACGCTGAGAACAAAGCATGAGTAACGAGCGTGTTGTTTACACCATTGAAGAAGGGATTGCCTGGGTTAAGCTAAATCGCCCTGAAAAACACAACGCTATCGATATGGCGATGTTTATTGGCATTGACAAAACGATACGCGAGCTGGCGAAAAATCGTTCCGTTCGGGTCGTCATAGTTTCCGGTGAAGGGCCAAGCTTTTGTTCGGGGTTAGACGTTAAATCGGTATTAACCAATAAATCAAACGCGCTGAAATTGCTTTGGAAATGGTTACCGGGAAACCCTAATCTGGCTCAGCGGGTGGCGATAGGATGGCGGCGATTAAAAGTCCCGGTTATTATGGCGCTTCACGGAAATTGCTGGGGTGGTGGTATGCAAATTGCCCTTGGTGGTGATTTTAGAATTGCATCGCCAGACTGCTCGCTTGCCATCATGGAAGCCAAGTGGGGGTTAATTCCTGATATGGGGGGCACGCCCGGCTTAATGGAGAATGTCTCGGCTGACCATGCAATGAAACTCGCCATGACCGCTGTTCCCATTCAAGCTGCTGAAGCAAAGCAGATAGGGTTGATCACTGAACTTTCAGAAGATCCTTTGAAGGCGGCTGCAGGGCTCGCTGAGCAACTGAAAGATCGCTCGCCTGATACTAACCGCATTGTAAAAAGTCTTTACCAGAAAGTCTGGAGTCGCGGCGACCGCAGAATTATTGCCGGCGAGACGCTCAATCAAATTAAAATTCTGATGGGAAAAAATCAACCGATAGCGACCAAACGATCGCTAGGTCACAAAGATATTCAATACCGCCTTTAGTCACGAACCATTCGATCAGTATTTCATTGTTAAAGACTGACCTCGCACAGGGCGTGGGGGTCGTAACATTGAAAATTTAATTTATTGCTCTCGGCGTCGAAATTCATCGGTTTAGCAGTATAAGGGTTGGTATGAAGGGAGTTTTCAACCAAAGATTGTATGTCCGCCGGCGAACGCTGTTTGATTTCTAGTTGAAGTCTAATCAGGGCCAACATGCCATCCAGATCATGAATCCGCGCGATGTAATCTTCAGTTTTCCCGATGGTCGAACGCAGCAATATTTTTCCTCCCAGGTTGTAAATACTGCTGGGTGAGTAACCGATCATGTCCGCAATTTTTGTTATGCAGCATTTAACAGAGCCATTGCCCGCATCCAGTTCTCGCGCAAAAGCTGCGGCATCTAATTGGCTAAGTTTCACCATTGGTTGTGTGCTATAACGGTAGAAAGCGTTTGATGTGGCATTTTTTTGAATCATCCATTTTACCGGGTAATTGGCCTGACCAAAGGCATAACTCAAGTTGTGAGACTGGTAATTGTGAAAATATTGGTGCATCGCCCGGTGCTCGTATTGAAAAGACTCTGCGATATTTTTTTCCGCCAATGTTAAAGACTGTAATAATGCGCTGATTGTTCTTATATCCTCATCTAATAGCACTTTTTCATTAAGCGAAGCCGATAAATAGTGCAGGTCATTTCTTAAAGCCGCGACAGCAACCATTTTAGTAATCAGCATTTGCGAATTTGAAAGTACCATTCGCCAGTAATTGATATCCGTTTGCACGTGTTGCAGTAACGGTTGCATGGATTCCTTTGCAAAAAGTTGCGCGAGTTTGATCTGACCCAACCATAATAATTCATTAAAAGACGGAATCGGTGCGCCTACAGAAGGATCAGGAATATCACGGTAAATGGGCATGCGGATAATCTGATCATATCGTTTGAGCATGGTGAGTAGTCGTGGGTCGCGGATAGGCGCGTTATTAATATGAGTCACCAGGGTGGCAAAGCAACCGGGTTGAGTCCGAGAGTTACATTTAGGGTAGATAGTTTGCCAGGCTTTATCGAGTCCGCCTTGACCCATAATCGCATTCAAATCGGCACTGGTTAACGCGTCTAATCCCTTTTCGTCGCGGTTAATACGGTATTGTGCTATCAGCTGTATACCTGTTTCCAGGATATCCTTATTGTCAGCCGCTTTGATGCCCAGGATAGCAAAATAACTATTTTTAGATTGCTCGGAAAGGTCCTGGTGAATCGATGGTGTTGAGGCTATCAGTGCTTCAACTTCCGGTGATAAGGTCTCGTCAAATATTGACCAGTTAATTATCAGGACCAACACAACAATCAGCATAATCAGGAGTGCAACATTGCGTAATATCTTGCTAAAAGAGACTAGTAGCTTCATTGAAATTCTTCCATTGTCAAAAGGTGATTAAATTATCGCCGCCCACCGTTTTATTGGCCTGAGGAAAACCTCGGGAAAACCTGAGGCGGCTCTTTTGGACCTTTTATCAGTAAAAATAGATGTTAAACTCAGCTTCATGATGAGTGAATCGAATAATCAAATTTATCAAACCGGTAACCTGACCGTCGAACCGCAACTTGGCCAAATCTCTGATAAAAAAGAGTCCGTTAGGCTGGGGCCTGTGAATATGGCAGTCTTGGTGACTTTGATTGAAGGGCGCGGCGAGGTCATTAGTCGCGCTGACTTATTTGACCGAGTGTGGACGAATCAGGTTGTCAGCGACGATACCTTAACGCGTTGCATTTCCGATTTGCGAACATCACTCGCCAAACTATCTGATCTTCCAGTCCTTATTGAAACATTACCCAAGCGAGGATATCGATGGGTGCCCAAGGTGGCTACTGATGTGAAACAACATCCTAAGTCAGGCTTTGTCGCGAAGAGTCTTTTCAATTGGGCAGCTAGCGTTGCCATTGTAATGGTCATGTCGCTGCTTCTCTTTCATTGGCTTGCTAATATCAGTTCCGATCCAATTTATACGCGTGTTGCATTATTGCCGGTAGATTCTAGCGAACCAGAGACCGAAGCAATGGCGCTTAAATTAGAAGAAACACTTAAATCCAGACTTTTGCAGACAGAAAACATCCGGTTTCTGTCGACCAATGCTATTGCCAGTCGACCCAAGAACCCTTTTCCTTATTTGTTCACGGAGTTCGGTGCCCAATGGATAATCGAAGGCACGGTTCGAAAGCAAAATCAGGCGCTGCGCGTAACCTTGAACTTAGTCGACGCGAAAACGGCTATTGTCGTTCAATCGCTCGCGCGTGATATTCCAGCCGAAGCGACCGCGTTGGCGCAAATTAGTGACGACTTTCTTTTTAGTAATCGGGAAATTCTCAATCGGGACAACTAATCCGAGCAATGGCAGAATAATGGATATGGCGTTAAGGCATTACTCAAATTTAGCGATAATCGACTGAATGGCCGCCATCGCTAAATCTCTTTCGAAATAAAAATTAAAATTCACGCCTCTAAGCCGGCCAATATGATCTAAAACGTACAAATCTTCGTGCTGCTTATCCCCGAGAAGCAAAATAATCTTGAGATCTCGCAACATTTTCGATTGGGCCATATGTTGGGCAAACTCTACCAACGATTCCGGGTCGGGCATTTGAGTGACGGTCGTAAAGTCAGCAAAAAAGATTTCGGGTTTTGGGGTGCTGGATAAAAGCTGCTCTATTTTGGCGAGATTTTTATACATATCGGCAACGGCGCTAACGCCTGTGATTTCGATTCGGATGAGTCTTTTATCAGGAAAGAAACTTAAATTTTCGGCCATCTAGATACTTATCATTAAAACGGAGAATTTTTGCTTGATTTACCGCGCAAAATTTAAGTGTAGGTGCTATAGATTAATTGTGCCAGAAAGTTTTAAGTAGTTGTTAATAAAGAATTTGTTAGGTAAATATTCGGGTAAAACTGATTAAATTTCAATCAACACTACCTCCGCTTAAACATGCCGTGTATAATACGCGCCCTTAAGCATCCTGTGATGCCCCAGAATTCATATAATTAGTTTCTAACTAGTTGATTTTTATAAAAATATCTATTGGAGTTTATCGATGGCTATCGAACGCACTTTTTCAATTGTTAAGCCTGACGCAGTCGCTAAAAACGTAATTGGTCAAATCTACGCTCGTTTTGAAAGCGCTGGTCTTAAAATTGTTGCAAGCAAAATGATGCACCTGAGCAAAGAAAAAGCAGAAGGTTTCTACGCTGAGCACAAAGAACGCCCATTTTTCAATGACTTAGTTGCTTTTATGACTTCGGGTCCAGTGATGGTTCAAGTTCTTGAAGGCGAAAATGCCATCAAAGCAAACCGAGAAATCATGGGCGCAACCAATCCTGCGGAAGCCGCTCGTGGTACACTACGTGCTGATTTTGCTAATTCTATCGACGAAAATGCCGTTCATGGTTCTGATGCACCTGAGTCAGCGGCTCGCGAAATTGCCTACTTCTTCTCTGACGAAGAAATCTGCGCGCGAACAAGATAAAAAGCAAACGCTTTAATCGGAGCGAGGAGCGGGGAGCGAGGTTTAATATCTTGTCCCTGCCCAAAACTCCAACTAACAGATTATATATTTACCCGTAGTCAGGAAAAGCGCCAACGAATCTCGTGCCTCGCACCCCGCTACTGGTTTTAAATCGCATAAAAGGTAATGCAATGAGTGAGAAGTTAAATCTACTCGACCTGACTCGCGATGAAATGGTTAAATTCTTCGAAGATATCGGTGAAAAACCTTTTCGTGCGCCGCAGGTCATCAAATGGATCCATCAGTTCGGCGTCGATAACTTCGATGAGATGAGCAATATTTCCAAATCCCTTCGAGCCAAACTCCAGGAAACCTGCGAGATCCGTGGCCCGGAAATTATCACTGAACAAATCTCTGACGACGGCACGATCAAATGGGCGTTAAAAACCCAGGACGGTCAAGCGGTTGAAACCGTATTTATTCCTGACGGTGAACGAGGCACTTTGTGTGTTTCTTCGCAAGTGGGTTGTGTTGTTGATTGCGCTTTTTGTTCTACCGCCCAACAAGGCTTCAATCGGGATATGCCCGTAGCCGAAATTATCGGCCAGGTCTGGTTTGCAACGCGTCGCTTGGGCAGTATTAAAACCACTGGCGAACGAAAAGTCACCAATGTCGTTATGATGGGGATGGGTGAGCCGCTGCTTAATTTTGATAACGTGGTCGGCGCCATGGAATTAATGATGGACGATCTGGCTTACGGTTTGTCCAAACGTCGGGTTACTCTATCAACATCGGGCGTCATTCCCGGTATCGAAAAATTACACGGCCGAATTGATGTCGCACTGGCATTGTCGCTACACGCCGCTAATAACGAATTACGCAGCCAATTGGTTCCGCTCAATCGCAAGTACCCGATAGAGAAGTTGCTGCCGGCAGTTAAAAACTATATTAGCGATTCAAAAGCCAGTAAAAAGGTGACAATTGAGTATGTCATGCTCAAAGGTGTGAACGATACCCCAGCTCACGCGCGTGAATTGGCCAGGCTCTTGAAAGATTTGCCCAGTAAGATAAACTTGATTCCGTTCAATCCGTTTCCACGGACTCGCTTTGAAACTTCTACTCAGGCTGATATCGACAAGTTTGCCGACATTCTGTTGCAGAAGGGGTTTGTGGTTGTCACCAGACGAACGCGTGGTGATGATATTGATGCCGCCTGTGGTCAGTTAGTGGGGAAGGTTGCGGATCGAACTAAACGCCAACAAAGGCGTCTAAAAAACATTGACGTGGTGCAGCTGTAATCTCGAAGCCACGTCCGTAAAATAGACGAAATAACGCTCGGAGCATACAGTGACTAGAACACTTGCGAAAATAATAACAGTCTTAATAACCATTTTACTGGTTTCGGCCTGCGAGACTACTCGACAGACCGAACGAGGGAATATCGGCGCGACGACTTCGGTTCCTGCCAAGGGCGATTTCGATAAAATTAAAGCGGCAGAAAAACGCGTGGGTATGGGGTTGACCTATATTAATGCACAAAATTTTCATCGCGCCAAATATCACCTGGATAAAGCACTCAATTACAACCCGCGCTCTGGAAACGTCCATTACGCTCTGGGAATTTATTTTCAACGTGTCAGAGAATTTGATAAGTCAGAAGAGCACTTTAAAAAAGCCCTTAAAATCGATGAGAAACGGCCTGAGTATCTGAACGCTTTTGGTGCCTTTTTATGTGAAAAAGGTGAATATAAAAAAGCTGACAAATTGTTTATGCGCGCCATAGATATTCCAACTTATACCGATGTCGCTTCGGCATTTTATAATGTTGGATTTTGTGCATTAAAACAGAACAATATTGAAAGAGCCGCCGAGTATTTTCGAAAATCACTTAATCGTGATTCTCGTCGCCCCGACGCATTAATTGAAATGGCAAAAATAGAATTCGACAAGAAACGATATGAACGTACCATGGCGTATGTGAAACGTTTTGAACAGACCAAAACCACCGCTGAATCTGCTTGGCTGGGTCTAAAAGCCGCTTATCAATTAAAAGATAGAGACGCCGTTGGGCGCTATGAAACAATTTTAAAAGAGCGTTTTCCTGACAGTGAAGAAACTGCCGAGTATTTGGATAGTAAGCAGCAATGGATGTAGTTGAAGAAAAGAGCGAGAAAAACTCGCCGGCATTGCTAGACATTGGCGCTTTGCTGGTCGAAGCGCGTGAAAATCAAAATTTGTCCAGTCAGGATATTGCTGATCAGATGAATTTAACATTGTCAGTGATCACGAAAATTGAAGCGAATGAATTTGAGCAAGATATTCCTTTAGCTTTTATTCGCGGTTACATTCGATCCTATGCCAAAAAAGTCGGTGTTGACGTCGAAAATCTGTGCGCTGAATTTGATAAGCAAACCGGTCAGGCCTCAGAACCCGTGCAGAAAATTAAGACGGTTTCCGATTTTAAAATGCGTCGCAAAGAAATGAATTCCAATAGCTTTGTGTTTAAGCTGCTGACTTATTTGATTGTCACTTCATTGCTCGCGTTTGGCGGATGGGAACTGTGGAAAAAACTGAACCAGTCAAAACAAGACGCGCCAATCGTTCAGGAAATTTCGCTCGAATCTTCAGCAAAGGGAGCCGCTGACGCCGCCGAATCGTCGATGCTGAACGAAGATGATTCACAAAGCAGTCAATCTGCACTGCCTGACGAAACCTCGTCTGAATCAGCGACAAACCAAAGCATTGAAACGGCAACCAAATTAGACGCCGAGAGTAGTGACACAAGAGATAATACCGACTCTGGATCGAGGGAAACCCAATTAATTCAAACCGAAGAATCTATCCAAATGTCCGTCGATTCGAGCAACAGAGCCGACCTTCAAATAACTGAAGTTGTCGAGCAGGTCGCTTCTAATCAAGCGCAGCCAACAGATACAACTGCAGACGAATCTGAAGAAACGGTCAAACCCCAGCTCACTGGGCCGGTCAAGTCGGTTAGTTTTGAATTTAGTGCTGATTGCTGGGTTCAAGTGACTGACGCCAATGGCGAAGTATTAGCCGTTGGTATTAAACGAATCGGCAAGGTCATGCCACTCGAAGGTGTCGTCCCATTTACTGTTATACTGGGTGAACCTTCCGCCGTTAGCATTGAGTTTGATGGCGAAGTTTACGATCTTTCTCGCTTCCGTGCAGGCCGAACAGCTCGTTTCGTTCTCGAATAAAACGAGCTTCATTGCAACTTAATTGAATTGATATAGTTTAAAAATTATGAAAGGTATCTCCTGGATCAAGCGTCGTAAAAGTCGACAAATCATGGTGGGTAACGTGCCTATCGGTGGCGATGCGCCGATTGCGGTGCAAAGCATGACCAATACAGAAACCTGCGACGTGCAAGCAACTTTAGCGCAGATAAAACGCATTGCTGATGCCGGCGGCGATGTCGTGCGGGTATCGGTTCCGACGATGGATGCCGCTGAAGCTTTTAAGCTAATCAAACAGGAATCGCCAGTCCCGTTGATAGCAGATATTCATTTCGATTATAAAATTGCCCTGAAAGTTGCCGATTATGGTGTAGATTGCTTGCGTATCAATCCGGGAAACATCGGTAATGAAGAACGTGTAAAAGCTGTCATAGAAAAAGCGCGGGATAATAATATTCCGATACGCATAGGTGTCAACGCAGGTTCGCTGGAAAAAGATTTGCAAATGAAATACGGTGAGCCAACGCCGGAAGCCCTGGTTGAATCGGCGTTTCGCCATATTGATATTCTCGATCGCCACGACTTCCAAAATTACAAAATCAGTTTAAAGGCGTCGGATGTCTTTATGACGGTTTCGGCCTACCGCCAGCTCGCCAGTCAGATTGACCAGCCATTGCATTTAGGAATTACTGAAGCTGGTGGCTTGCGTGCAGGTGCAGTCAAGTCGGCGGTGGGATTGGGCATGTTACTGGCTGAAGGTATTGGCGACACCATTCGCGTGTCTTTAGCTGCCGATCCCGTGGAAGAAATTAAGGTCGGTTTTGATATTTTAAAATCGTTAGGACTGCGACAACGCGGCATTAATTTTATCGCCTGCCCATCTTGCTCGCGGCAACAATTTGACGTTATTAAAACCGTTAACGAATTAGAAATGCGATTAGAAGATGTGCGCGACGCATTGGACGTCGCGATTATCGGATGTGTGGTGAATGGGCCCGGTGAAGCAAAAGAAGCGGATATCGGCTTAACCGGTGGACTCAAAGCAAGCTTGTTATATCAGGATGGCCTCAAAGATCATAAAATTGATAACGGCGAGCTGGTGGACGCTATCGAAAAATCAGTGCGCGAGAAACTGGCAGAACGTCAAAAACAACTGGCGGAAAAAACCAAAGGCGAACAACAGATAGAAATCGCTGGTAATTAATCGCTAATTTCAGGCATAAAGAAAACGCGCGTTAGGCGCGTTTTTTTATTGTTGATTGGGCCATTCGAAGATAAAACTCGCGCCGCCCAGTGTCGATTGTGCGACGTCGACGCTACCCTGATGAAGCGTCGCAATTCGTTTGACTATGGCCAGACCTAAGCCAAATCCTTTGCGGCCTTTTGCCTGCTTTGGTTGGAGGCGTACAAAGGAATCAAACACTCGAGCGCGGTCATCAGGATCTATACCGTGGCCGTCATCTTCAACAACCAACTGGTTAACATGATCGCTTTGAGAAAAGCGAACATTGACTTGCGATTGGCAATGACTAAAGGCATTGATGATCAGGTTTTGTAATGCACGCTCAATCAGATAGCTGTCACAATAGACGAGCTTGGTATTCTCATTGATTTTTACGGTTAAGTTTTTATTTGGCGAATTTCGTCGAAGTTTACCGGCCAGGGTCGTAATCAGACTCTTGATATCGCCGCTTTCACAATTGGCGACCGTAGAGCTTTTCTCAAGCGAAGCATAACTCAGTAGCTCGTCGACCAGCGTTTGGATTTCTACAATATCTTCATCGATACTCGTCAGCTGTTTCTGAACCGACTCCAGGTTGTCGCTATTTAATGCCATTTCTAGCGAAAATTTGATGCGGGCTAGTGGCGTTCTCAGTTCGTGAGAAATGGCATGAGACATTTCTTGCTGATCTTTGAGTAGCTGTTTTATGCGCACCAATAACCGATTGTAGGCTTGCGCCAGATGATTGACCGGTGAACTGGATGGGACGACTACGCTGGTGTTCCAGTTGGCGTGCGCAAAGTCCTGACTCGCATCCTCCAGAGTTTTTAGATCACGTGCTAGTGGACGTGTCCACAAATACACAACGCCCGCTATCAAAAGATAAAAGGTCACCAGTAATAAATATTTGGTGTACTTGTTTTTTTCGGTCATTGGGATTTCGATGGCCAACAACACGTTGCGATGGCCCAGTTGACGATAGGCGACAAAAGAACCATCGCTATTTTCGAGTGTTACAATTTCATTGTTGAGCAAAGCCTGCTGCAATTCGTCTGCCTGAATTTGTGATGCGCTGACTAGCGAAAGATGTTGGCTCGTGAGCTGGTTAATGTTTGAGAGTGATTGCTCAACGGAAGAGTCGGTTTGTGATTCAATATATTCGGCGGCAAGCGACAAGATCTCTTCGTGGTATCTTTCTTCCGGTAGTGGCTCAAAAGATTGCCAGATAATATCAACGGTCCAACCGACAATAACGACCGATAGGACGATAACCAGATAGAAGCGGAGAAAAATCTGATTTCCCAGCGTCACTTTGTTTTCCTCAAACGGTCACCAGGCATCAGGAACAAATAGATAACCCTTTCCCCATATCGTTTTAATTTTAAAGGGCTCTTCAGGGTCGTCTCCCAGTTTTCTTCGGACTTGTGAAATTCGTACGTCGATGGAACGATCAATGCCATCATAAGGCCGATTGTATAGGCGGTTAAAAAGTTGGTCGCGACTGAGAATCGTGCCAGCATTTTCCGCTAATAACAAAATGAGCTCAAATTCGTGAGATGAGACCACAATTTGTTGTTCGGCCATGCTTACGGTGCGAGAGACAGGGTCAATCGTCAGGGCGCCAATCGAAAGTTTTTCTATTGGCGTTAGGGTGTTTAAATAACTGCGACGGAGCAAAGCGTTAATACGTGCCAGTAATACTCGTGGCTCGACAGGTTTTATCACATAATCATCGGCGCCAAATTCGAGCCCGAGAACCTGGTCAAAATCTTCGTTTCGTGCCGTTAGCATAAGAATTGGTCCGCTAAATACAGGCCTGATTTCTTTACAGATGGTGAGTCCGTCTTTGCCAGGTAACATAATATCGAGGATGATAAGCTCCGGCGAAAAAGCTTCAAATCGCTTGATGGCCAGATCGCCGTTGGACTCAATGGCGACTTCAAAGCCCGCACTGGTCAAATAGTCCGCAGTGAGTTGCGCAAGCTTCCGATCATCTTCTATTAATAAAATTCGCCTGGCGGTATCACTCACCCTGTTACTCCTAATAAAAACGCCATGGATTGCGTCGGCTTCGTCGGTATTTTTTGGCTTGCTTTTGCAATCTTACCAGTTGTTGGTAGACGGTTTTACCATTTCGCGTATCCACCAATAACAAGGTTAGATTTTCCTCTAAAGTAAATTCTACCTTGATATTGGCTTGAGCACTATCCTGCCAACAGTGAATCGCTGGCAAACTGATATTTTTATAAAGACAATAATCTGAGCGTTGCGGGGTTTGCCATCGAACCTGAATATTAATGTCGCAGCGAGTTTCTTTTTTGGATAAAAGGCAAAGGTTTGGAGACAAAAACAATCCATACTCGTCTATCTCATTGGCGGCATGGGTCGAAAAGACCATAAAGCCCGATAGACAAGCTGATAGAAATATTATTAAAACGCTCCGTTGTTTGATGGTGTAAATTTCTCTTTCTTATCGTTGATGACTTAAAAATTAAATTGTTTTCCAATGAACGCTGTTATCACATAGTTTTTATTGATCAGCGGACTATGACTGAGCGAATCATCGAGGGCCTGATATTCGAGACCAAATCGCCAGTAATCATTTTCTTGCTGTTGTTGCCAACTTATTTTTACAAAAGGATTTAAACTGCTGCCTGCCTGGTACGCGCCGCGGTTATCGACCACTTCATCTTCGTCGACGCCGTAGTAGTAGTCTGTCATTTTGGCATCTTTCCAGGTGAGCCCCAGGGTCGTTGACCATCCGCTATTTTTTATTGGAATTGAATAGGCTAAACGGGCTTCCTGGCCCGAATGGACCCCACTAACGTCACCAAATAAACCGAGTTGCAACTGACCACCAGAAATCATTTTGCTCACTTCTATGCCGCCAAGCAGGCTGAATTCTCGCTTTTTAAGTTCATCTGCATTTAAATTGGTGGTCTCTTCGTTTTGAGATAATCCTTGATCAAATCCTGGGTCGGGCATGGCAACTGGGGACGCGCCAGAAAAGTCGACAAGTAAATTTCCGATATCCCAACGTTCAAAAAAGACACGATCATAACTGGGTGTTATCAACGCATTAAACATCCAGTCTTGTGAATCCCAAAGGGTGTAACCGAGGTCCAGATTATCGATAAAAAAGTTTTCACCGTAATAGCTAATCGAAGGTAAAATGACCAGGGGGATGTCATTACCATCAATCAAAGGATTGGTTCGCGCGCCCAAACCGAATGCTAGACCGAAAGACCACTCGCCGATCGCACTGCAACTTTCTTTGTCAGGGTCGCAAAAATGTTCGCTTGACTGGACACCATTGGCGGCCATTAAGCAACAAATTAATAGAAAGGTTTTAAAACAGTACAAGTGTCGAGGCAAAAATTTGTCCATGATATTCAATTAACGGTTTCATTGTGCCCGGTTTAACGCTTCTATTCATGATGGAAATAGTGAGTTATTGTTAAAATTTGTAATGGCGCCAGTTTTACAGAAATTCACAAAATTAATCAATTGAACCACAGATATTTGCGCCTTCTCATTCTAGGCTATCACTACAGACTCAATTGTTCAGGTAAAAGTTCATGGAATTGCCAAATTATACTTATCGTAGAAACCAATGTTTTGCCACCGGTCTCGCTATGGTTCTTTCGGTTTTTATGCTGGCCTGTGGTGGTAGCAGTGATAAGGAAGTCATAAGTACCGATTATAGCCAACTAAAAATAGCGCCAATTAAAAACGAACCATTGAAGTCCATGAATTCGGGCGATTTTGGTCGCTACTTAAAAAATGGTATTCGCCTCAGACTCAATAATAGTGGTTCAGTCGAAGCCTTGGCAACACCGGCTGATTCCGGTGCGCCACAATCACGGTTTTCGACCACTAATGTTCATGAAATAGGCGTCGACGAAGATGACCGGTTAAAGTTTGATGGCGAGCATATATTTTTAATGGAAGACTATTATTTTCCTTATACCAATAACGGACAAAGTCAGTCTATTCGAATCCTTGAAACTGATCCCCTCAATGCTCAAGCGACAGAGGTTTCTGTGATTTCGAATCAGTCGGATAATCTGCCTTTTTCCGGACTTTATCTCCACCAACTGGCGGAGAAAAAATCTTTGGTCAGTCTATCGGCCAGTCATTTTTTTGCCTGGGATGCCATGTTAGTTGACGCAGATTGGGTCTGGAGCAGCGGAAAGACGGCCGTGAATCTTTATGACGTTAGCGACCCGGCCAACCCACAACTTGACTGGCAGATTGAGATTGAAGGCAATCTGGAAGGCAGTCGAAAAATCGGCAATAAGCTATACCTGATCACCCATTATATTCCTAACATTCCTGAGCTGGATTTTAGTGCTCAATCGGAGCAAGAAAAAATAGCTAACGAGAAACGAATTCTTGATACACCTATCTCGGATTTATTGCCGCACTACCAGGTTAATGACGGCGGCGTGCGTTCTCTGGTATCAGCGCAGGATTGCCTGGTGGCAGGGGAAGTTGATCCCAATGAAGGCTATGCCGATATTATTACCGTGACCAGCATTGATATTGATAGTCGTACCATTGAGTCGTCCACATGTTTAAATGCTAATGTCCACGGTATTTATAGTTCAACCGAAAGTCTATACATCGGCGCGAGCGGTCAGGTGAGTTGGGCAGGGTTCTCCGAGGGAACTGCTATTCACAAATTCTCCCTTGCTGCTGGTAGCGTTGCTTATCGCGGTAGTGGTTATGTCAGCGGCTATTTGGGCTGGAGCGATCCGGCTTTTCGTATGAGCGAGTATCAAGGCGATTTACGAATTGTGACTACGAATTTTACCTTTAATGGCCCAGCACATGAATTAAACGTATTTCGTGAAAGTGATAATAACCAACTGGAACGAATTTCAACCTTACCCAATGAAAATGAAACGGCACCCATTGGAAAACCGGGAGAAGATATTTTTGCGGTTCGCTTTGTCGACGAAAAAGCTTATATCATTACATTTCGCCAAATTGACCCACTTTATGAAATTGATTTATCTGATCCAGCAGCGCCCCATATTACATCGGAATTAGAAATGCCGGGTTTTGCGCGATATTTACATCCGCTGAGCGATGGTTGGTTACTGGGGGTGGGGCAAGCCGTTGAAAACAATAGAACCGGTGGCATCAAAGTGGAGCTTTACGACTTAAGAAATCCTGGCGCGCCTCTCGTGAAAGACACAGTAATTCTTGGTGGAGCAGGCAGCTGGAGTGAAGCTCTTAGCGATTTAAAAAGTATGAGTTTTTTAGCGATTAATTCTGACTCGCGTCAACTTTCTTTGCCGGTCAATCGTTATGATGATGTGTCACCACAGACCAGTTACCTGTGGCAAGATTCAGGTTTGCACTTATTTGAAATCAGCGGATTCGACTCGGCGGAACTGAGCCTGAACTATCAAGGCGCAATAATTACTGAATCGAATCAGGGGGCGCAAAATTATCCAACGCATTGGGGGAATGGTCGAAGTACTTTGCTATTGGATGCAATATATTATTTTCAAGGCAATCAGTTATGGTCAGTAAGACAGGGTGAGCTATCAAATGTTTACGGGCCGCATTGAAAATCGTCTTATTAAAGTAAAAACATTGAATTATCTGCGTATTGGTATTGGTTTCTGCGATAATCTGTGCAGCAATTAACAAAAATGTCAGAAAGTTACAGAAATTAACATTTTTGGCAATTATAATTACGCCGATAATAAAAAGACCGAATGAGTTTGGCAGAATAAATATCACTCAAAGAAGATCCTGATAATGGACGAATGAGTGGCGCGATTTGAGGTATGGCTCGTTTAAAGCGAGTGTGACAATATGGGATGAAAAAATGAAGAGTCTAAAACTAGGTACGATACTCTCCGCTATCTTAGTGATGGCGGGATGCTCTAATCTACCGATGTATGCGCCTTCGCAGGACGTAAACAAGAGTAATGACATCGCGGTTTTAACCGATTATGAACTTAAAGATGGGTTTATCACGATACAGGCGGTTGGCTACGGATGTACTTTTTTCAACAGTTTTAAAGTTGAAAAAGCGGATCATCAGGATAACTCTTTGGAAGTGGTTCGCACGAAACCTGATAACTGTGGCATGAAGCCGCGCAATGTATCATTGCAATATTCCTTCAAACATTTAGGTCTTGATATGGATAAAAATATTCAAGTGATCAATCCTGTGAATATGGGCGCATCAGAGCCGCTAGTTAAAAATTAACGATTGGCTGGCATATTGAGACGCTAAAAAGGGAAATGCAAATTTCCCTTTTTTTGTGTGCCTCGTGAGCGGGCGAGTACTCTAAATTTTCCTACCAGGCGAATTCATCTATCCATGAGTGATCTGATTAAGAAAAATTTTATAACTAACGGGTCCAATTAGATCATTTCAGTTTATACCCGCAAGAAGCGATTCACCACGGCCTGATCCATGCTAGGCTAAAAAATAGCTCGAATTGTCAAGATTCCAGATAGTGGCTTTAAAGTCATTGACCGCAGGAGGAAGGTGAATGCTAGTCGGTGAAAAACAACCGCAGTCTTCGCGATTAGGCGACATGCTGCTCGATAAAGGTTGGATTAACGAAGTTCAGTTAAACCAGGCATTAACCTATCAGTCGATGCATCATTGCAAATTAGGGGAAAGCTTTATCGCACTTGGCTTGCTGGATTCTCGCCAGCTGAAAAAAGTGCTTTGTAAACAAAGGTGGATTCGTTCTTTAGTGGCAGGCATGGTGATGGTCAGTTCGCCTATTTGTCCAGTATTGGCCGACGAAGAAAATGATACTTTTAAGTTTGTTGTACAGTCGGGATCCCATTGGCATGATAACGGCGGATTTGATAGCCAGCCCTTAGCGTTAGGCGTCAAATCGGCACAACAAAACTTTGAGGCTGGTATTAGTCACAAATTTTCAAATCATTATGGATTTCAACTCGGAGTGACCAGCGACGAACCTTTGAATAATCGTTCATCGAATGAGTCACACCTGGTTCCCCAGATCACCTTCTTTTCTACGCAATCTTCAGAAAAGCCAAGGCAAAGCCAGAAGTTAGGACCGGGTCGCCGCGCCGACCGATATAAAAACACCATTCCGGCGGTTTATCGGCTCACTCTGAAGGGGTATTCTATTTATGAGAACAGCGATAAAGGCAGCAAATACCTCGAGTTTGATAAGGTTAGTGACTCTCCCTATAAGAAATATGAATTGATGTTTAGCGTCACCAAACGGTTTTGAATCATTTTCAATTCGATTCAATTAAATTAATTTCGATTCAAATCAATTCAAGCCGATTCTATCCAAATGAGTAGCGAGTTAATGCTGGCTAAATTCTTCGATGGCTTTGAGTTTTGTGCGGATAAAATCACTATGGGGGACAAAAAGTAGATCGGCGATTTTACGAATATAGTGTTCTTCGTGACTATCAAGATGGCCATCCGCTATCGCTATTCGCCATAGTTGCTCGACCATTTCTACTTTTTGCGGTCGCTTAAAGTGAGTATTAATTAATGAGGTAAACTGATAATAGTCAGTCGCATCTCCCAACTCTTCATTGGCAAGTTGCGTAATCTGTTCGATTTCTTCGGTTTCAAGACCATATTGGGTAATAAGTATTTGATGAAGTTTCTGTGCTTCATCATCGGTCGATTGATTATCAATTTTGACCATTTCAATCAACAGGGCTGCGACTGCCAGGTTAAGCGCGTGGTGGGCATCAACGCTTTCTTCTTCAACCTTGATATATTTTTCGAAAAATAACGTTATCTTTTTTAGCATCGAATTCGCTTCACCGTAAATTGGTTACCTTGTTGCGTCATTAGCAGCGCATTATCAATCAATAAAAGCAATTATGGCAAATATTGCCATTTTGATCAGCCGTGAAGCGTTACAAAATTTTTCTTATGACTGACTCTTAGATTCTCTATTAAGATTGAGTAAGCTATCTTCTGCAAACTCCAGGATAGTGGCGCTCGGCTTGGCGGTGAATTTTAAGGTTTCCAGATAGAACTCCAGACTACTGATAATATCGGCAAATAGATTGATTGCATAGTCGGAGGTAGAATGTGGGTTTTTGGTCAGGTGGTAGTCGACAAATACCTGACAACCTTGAACAATTCTTACCGCTCTTTCTGATTTGAGTTGTTCGAATCCTTCGTGGATTTTTTCAAGATGATTGTGAACATTTTTCAATAGCGTCTGTTTGCGGTTTTGTTGGGTAAATAGCAAAAACTCTTTGATTAACGCCATCACGTTTTTATACGTTCGCTCGCATATCTGTTGCTCATTTTTAGAAAGGGTAGAGCGTCGCACCGCAGACTTGTCGGAATATTTTGCCAGGTCAGATTCATTAACAACTTTGCTGATACTCTCCAGTACGATAAATAAAATGTTGGCATCTTTTTCATTGAGCGGCTGCTTATTTTCTATCGCTTTGCCAATCAGGTCGATTGCGACCGTCAGCCGAACCGCTTGATCGTCAACCTGAAGAATTTTTAGCAAGCTATTTAAATTAGCCATTTGTTTAAGAGTCTGTTCCAGGTCAAGCGGCTCAAATTCGTTTTCACGACTATTTTTCAACGCGTCGACAATACTGCCAATTTCATCCAGCAGGGTTTCGGCAATCGAATTGTAATCTCGCTCGCTCGGGCCGCGCATTGCTTCGGTTTCTTGTCTGAGCATCGCGTCGCTAATTTCCGAAGGCTCAAGCCCAAAATGATTCAACAATTTGGCGACTCGCTCAGAAGTCGCGCCGCTCATCATGGCCAGATACAGCATATCGTTGGCTAACAGACGAGTTTCTGAGCGATTCTCTCGCAGAATATGAGAGGGTTTATTTTCCACCTGGCGGATTTGCAAATCGAGGCGCGACAGGAGTTTTAATCGGCTTTTTGTCATTTTTAGCGAGTTCTCGATAAATCCATCGAGCATGGCCTCGGCTATCCACCACAAATTGGGGGCATTGGGGCGTTTGCATTCTTTGTCCAGGTGAACCATCGCGCGTTGCATCATTTTTAGTCCGCCAACCACATTGGTTTGACGCAACACTTCGATAAATCCGATTTGATACATTTGTCGAAAGTGTCGTGACCGTTCAGCACTCTCTTCACTGGTAATTAAAACCATCTCGCAATTTGCGCGGGGCTTGTTGGTTTCGCCGACAAAAAAAGCCGATTCGCTCAGCAATGGGGCGTTGATACTCGCGCGAATACTATTGATGGCGGGCAATAAAAGTTGGGGTAAATCATAGGGTTTCTGGTTCACATGCTCGGTATATCGCATCAACCGTGCTAATGCGGTCGTGACTATTTCGAGTAATTTCTTGCGCGTGGCCGCTTTTTTCTTAGGCAGTGTTTTAATTAACGCCGCCGCATCGGATGTCAGTCGCTGCGCGCCCTGCATTTCTAACAGGGTGAATACACCTTTGAGCTTGCTGAGGTGGTCAAGGGTCTTTTTCAGGGCTTTGACATTTTTTGGATCTTTGGAGAACTGCTCAAGTCCATTGATTGACAGATTAATCTCCGCAGAAACATCTTCAAGGATCAAATCCAGAGATTGTAGAGCGCTTGCTTGAGGCATTTTGCGATTCCCTATGACAAATTAAGATCAATATAAGTGGGCAAGATCATCAACCGTTTATTCATGTTAAAAGGTAACTTGCTATCTTCCCTGATCCTTGGTTATTTTTATTGGTTTGCAATCATTGTAGGCAATTTATGGCGATTAGTCCGGTCATAATTCTCAATATTCAGGCAATTTCTGTGCAAATAATTTACTTTGGCAGTGTAGACATCTAAACATAAAGGGTAAAATAGACCGCCGTCGCGCTTCAGTATCCGCTCGAGGCCTTTTCTCATGGCATGGTCCGACAGCTTGTGAAAGTGTTAAAGAGTTAACGTTATTATCATAGCAAAATGCGATATTCTTGCCAGTTACCCAAATTCAGGGTGAATTTGCAGTGATAAGCTTCATATCCATGGAATCTCACACTATAATTTAATCAGCCTTTACTACTTCTAAATGAATAAAAAGGCGGCGCATCACAGGCTTAGCAAGAAAGTCACGGGTACGGGAAAATGTTAGTAACACCGCCACAAGGCTGGCAAAACTTTGATCAACAAGATGATGTTATTGAGTTGATTGCGAGGAGTTTAAAGTCAAAAGACGAAGACGGCATCTGGCAGTATTACAATTTGACCGAGCAAAGCTCTTTGTGGTGTTCTGATGAAATTGAAGCGACCAACTTGCTGCAAATCACTTATGAATCGCCCGAGTCTGACGCGGCGATTAAATCGTTAGGTTTCGAGTTAACCAATAATTCCAGCGCATATTTTAAACAGCTATTTCGACTCAAAAAGAAATTAAAGACCCAATTTGATATTCGAGATAACGGTTAGAGTTTTACAAAGCGAATTTGACTATCAAATTGAAACGCTTAATATCTAGCATATTCGGAGTTTATTCCTCGTAAAAATGTTCCGACAAAAGCCTGCAACCCTATTAAAAAACATAAGGAATTTCGGTGAATCAATTAAAAACATTTATCAGAAAAGCGTTGATTGGTGGCGTTTTAGTCATATTGCCGATAATTATTATCGGTTTTGTTTTTCGCTGGGCATTTTATTTTGTCACCGACCTCATTCAACCGCTGACCAATTACACCATTGAACATTATCATCTGCCGGAGTTGGCCGCCGATTTTATCGTGATAGTCATTATTCTGATGGTGTGTTTTGCCATCGGCACGCTAGTTTCTACCGGCATCGGCAAGTGGCTGCACAATCATTTTGACAAATATCTGGTCAGGCTTGCGCCGGGATATCGTATTGTTAAAGAAATAGTCGTTCAGGTTTTCGGCAGTTCCGATGATTCGCCGTTTGGAAAAGGTGAAGTTGTTCGGGTGAAGCTGTTCGGCGAAAATTGCGAAACCACAGTGACCGCGCTGGTCACATCGAAACATCCTGACGGTACCGTCACAATTTTTATGCCGACCGGGCCAAACCCGACTTCAGGAAATATTTATCATATCCCCGAAAAACTGGTGGAGTATTTTCCTGAAGCAAGCGTCGAAAAGATGATGAAATCAATTATTGCCTGTGGCGCGGGAAGCGACGTGTTGTTCTCCAGCTCGAGTAAACCAGGAAGTCTATAATGGCGAGGCGTTTTCTCTGCTCGCCTAATCATTGCGTTTGATGCGTCGTATAGTCCAATCGGCGGCGTATCAAACACAGAAGCATAAGTTCTGCACTGATTCCGTCTTTTTTATCTTAATTTTCGACCTTAGCTGAAACACTCATTAACAACTTCAAGTACTTTGAGATCCAATAAATATTGACAAACTACACCTGTAGTATTAATTTAACTACACTTGTAGTATTTAAGGTTTACTGACATGGCCGATACCCAGTTCAAACTTAGCGATTTGCAAATTTCAGTGATGAAAGTGCTATGGCAGCATGGCAAGTTGAGCGTTAATGAAACGCATAAGTTATTGAATCAAAAGCGAGAGCTCGCGCTGACGACCGTAGCGACCTTACTCAAACGGATGCAGGAAAAGGGCATCGTTGACCATGAAAAAGCAGGGCGACAGTATTTGTATTTTGCGCTCGTTTCGGAAAAAGATGTAAAGACTTCCATGCTGAGCAATATGCTTTCCAGTTTATTCGATGGCAAACCAGATGAGCTGGTCCATCACCTGGTGGCGCAGGACGATGTCGCCGAAGCTGATTTAGATAAAATTCGCCAATTACTCGATTTGGACGCATCAAAACAAGGAAAGAACGATGGTTGAAAACAGTGTCTTTACGCTTGCTGAAATACTTGTTACTTATTGGGTGCATTCCAGCTTATTTATCGGTGCAGCTTTGATCGCTTTACGCGCTAAATTTATTCGCTTTGACCAGTTAGGTGAATGGCTTTTGAAATCCGCTATGTTGATAGGAATAGTCACCTGCTTAATCAGCGTATTTATCGGTTCGCCGTTCAAAAGTTTCTCTGCGATGTTTGATGCCAATCTTCAAGTGTCAACTGCGACTCGTTTTTCGGTAAATAAATCGGCGGCTATCCATGCGTCAGCTGGGCAACCCACGCCAATAACTCAATCGCCTGTAAAAACATTCTCGCAACCAGGCATGAAAGATTCTGACACAGCGCTTAATGCAACCGCACAGCCAATTAAAGCTCGCGAGCAGTTATCAAATCAATCATTTGACGTGACCGCGTTTTCGATCGGCCTGGTGCTAGTTTGGTTCGTAGGTATTATATTTCTGGTAACCGCCAGACTGGTTCAGTCCAATCAGTTGAAACGACTGCTGAGCACTCGGATACCGGTAACCAACACAAAGTTAAATCAAATTTTTACGCATTTAATACGAACCAGTGGCATCAAAGGGCCCATCCGTTTGAGCGAAAGCGAGCTGATTAATTCACCGTTAGTGTTTTCTTCGAATGAAGTATTGGTACCCTGTGCAATGATTGATAGTTTGAGCGTTCAGCAATGTGAAGCAGCGTTAGGTCATGAACTGGCACATTTGCTGCGGCGAGATATTTTTTGGCTTAAGCTGGGACTTGTTGTGGAAACGTTATGCTTTATTCAGCCGCTTAATAAAATCCTCAATCGAGAGCTCCATCAAATGGCGGAACAGCGAAGTGATCTGTTAGCCACCCAATGGACGGGAAATGCTAGAGCTCTGGTCGAAGCTTTATCGGTAACCGCCCATAACAACTTTCAATCTAGTCAAAATAAAATGGTATTCGCAATGAAATCGCAAAAAAGTCACCTATTAAAACGCGTTGAAAATCTATTACAGCATTCGGGTAAGAAAACCAGTCATCTATCCTTGGTGTCGGGCGCGTTTTTAACCTTATTAGTCATGTTGTTGGCGCCTGGCCTATCAATTCAGCCTGTCAATGCTCAGGCTGTTTCAGAAAATATAAAAACTGCAAAAGCAGGTTCTCATATGCATGTCGAAGATAACGGCAAACAGCACTTCCGCATGTCTTCGCAAACGGATGACATTACAGTTAAAATTGAAGCAGAGCTTAACGGAAAACTTAAATTTAATGATGAGGAAACCGATATTTCAACGTTTCCAGAGAAAAGTAAATTCACTTTGTTTTTTGATGACGGCGACATTGAACGAAAGCTGAAAATTGAGCGAGGTACCGGAGATATAGAATATCGCTATTATGAAGATAGCGATAAAAAAGCCTTCGATAATAATGCCAAAAGCTGGTTTGCGTCGGTTATTCCGACCGTTCTTCGTATGACAGGCTTAAACGCCAAGGAAAGAGTTGCTCGTATTAAAAGTAAGCATGGTGAAGATGGTGTTCTGGATGAAGTTGAGTTAATTCAGAGTGATCACGTGAGCGGTTTATATCTTCATCACTTGCTGTCTCAAAGTCAGTTGTCAGATAAAAATGTTCTTCGCGTGGTAGCATTAAGCAAAGAAATTGGTTCAGATTATGAACAAGCTAAAGTACTTAAAGAACTGGTCGCTACGCAAGAGCTTAAAGGATTAGATTTGTGGCTGACCACGCTTTCGGCGACTACTCATATTGGCTCAGACTTTGAACAGGCAGGTGTACTGAAAGCCTTCATTCCGCAACTTCCAGAAAACAAAGAAATACAGGAAAAATATTTCGAAGTCGCCGGTCATATAGGTTCTGACTTTGAAATGAAAAATGTGTTTGCTGACTTTATGAAAGAACAACAATTTGGAGATGATGGTTTGATTGCCATGTTTTCGGCAGCAAAAAAAATCGGTTCAGACTTTGAGTTAAGTTCGCTGCTGGTTGAAGCCGCTGAGCGAGTTGAGACTTCGTCTGAAGTGTTCGATGCCTACATTGACCTTTCAGAGTCAATTGGGTCCGATTTTGAAATGCACCGTGCTTTTAGCGAATTGCTCAAAACCAATATCAGCAAAAAACATTTGATAAAAATGATCGAAACAGCCAGTGACCAAATTGGTTCGGATCACGAGTTAGCAAAATTACTGGTCAAAATAATCATGCGAGGAGACCTGGATAGTGATATCGAAGCTGCAATTCGTTCAGCCGTTAAGAGTATCGGTAGCCACCACGAGCGGGGCGGCGTGCTTGAACGGTTATATCAACAGAAAAGTTGATTTTTTTAGAATTCTGTAGAGATAAATTAAACTGTTTGATTGAATATGGGGAACGTGTCTGTCAAGAAACGTCTCCCACGAAATTCTGTCCTTCGAAA
>Ga0209692_10001384_pt1 | contig 33755 bp, 27 predicted proteins | sample tdDd472_FD_187129 | JGI IMG/M metagenome (GOLD analysis project Ga0209692, IMG submission 187129) | Marine sediment microbial communities from the Atlantic coast under amendment with organic carbon and nitrate - tdDd47.2 (SPAdes)... | ecosystem: Environmental > Aquatic > Marine > Coastal >...
TGCTTCCATTGGGGATTAAGGGCAACTGGACTTGTGGCATGGACTCCCTCATTGTATGCTGTGTGAAATATCAATAACTTGGTATCATTTCAAAATGAGAGTGATTTTTCAACCCTTTATTTTTTTTTCTTTGAAATGCAATTCTAACCACTGGTTTTAATAGCTCTTTTTTGTTATTTTGGATTTGACGCTAATATTCGAGATCAGGATGTCTGAAGTTAAAGAATCCGGTGATTGGAAAGCACATTTGGTGAATCCACCGAAGAATATTACTCTGGCTGAGTGTGATAGTAAATATAACTTAAAACAGGGTGCTTGTGAATTTGCTAAGGGGATTTCAGTATTAAAATAAATCTTTTTTATATTACAATGCTGATGGTCCTGTTGTTGGTTTCCCTTATATTAACTGGGTTAGACAATTAATTTTTGACATGAAATTTCAGCTAAACTGGGATATTGCTGATTTACAAAGTTGGGGCCACAAAAAAACTTGGTTCTCACATCAAGTTAAGTCATGGCCCCGGGGGTGTAAAATCTCAGCGTCTTTAGCTTCCAGTCACTCTAATTAGAACAAAGGGAGGCGTTCTAGTTTAAGCAGGTTTAGAATTTCATGAAAAAACTAAACACACCGAGAAATTTTCTTTGCTTTTTATCGCAAATATTAGGGTTGTTACGCAGCAGTGGCTGTCGTCTCAGCATTTAATAGTGATTCATCCCCGAAAAACGGTACATTTAAATACTCACAAATCGTTTTCAAATCCATTTCGGCATTTTGTAAGCAGCTGGTTCCACCTGGAGAAGGCGTTAAGTTAAAGATCAAGCCATCTCCCGGAGCTATTTTGCCTTCTCCCAATTTTAATTCGCGGGTATTTTTATCAATTAATTGAGGTCTTAAACCACCGATTCGATTGGCAAATTTTACATCTTCAAACTTTAAAGAAGGCACAATTTTTTGCACTTCTTTTAAGAATAACCAGCGACGTAAAACGGGAACTTCAAACAATAAGTTTTTAATTAAATAGTGACGAATATCTTTAACGCCTAATAAATCTTTATAGACGGCAAAAACATCACTATCTAACCGCAATACGCGTAATAGATCCGGTACCGAACGAATGTTATAACGTTCAAGCATAGGAAGTACGATGGCCGTGGGACCGAAACGTGTTTTGCCAGGTACTAATAGATCCGGATCACCATGTACGGCAGCAAAGGGCAGTTTGTCGTTTTGTACGGTGTATACTTTCCCGTTTAGTACTTCCGGCGTGAAGTAGAAACTTCCGCCCATCGGTAATATGGAACAATCCAAACCATAACCCATTTTTTGAGCTAAAAGTAAACTATAACCGCTAGCACAGGTGACCACTGCATCAGCTTCAATAATGCCTTCGGAAGTTTTGACTTGATAAACACCCTCTTTCTTTTCGATTGAGTTTACCGTGTCGCCAAGATGCAAATTAATATCTTTGCCCGGAACAGCCTGTGCTGATTTAACAAAAGAACGGGCTAGGGCTCCGAAATCGACGGCGGTAGCTTCGTCTTCAGAACCTAAAGCGACGATTTCATCTTTTCGTTTTTCACCATTTACGAGCGCCACATTAGGTTCGATGCGTGCAATATCGTTCGCTTCTAATAAGCGCATTGCTGGGTAATGCTCAGAGAAGACATTAAAACGATCCCGTAATTGTTGGCACTCCTGAGCACCGACACCGAGAACCATTTTTGAAAAATTATGAACTAGTTTGTCTTCTTTACCATCGGTTTGTGAATAATTAACTATCATATCAGCAGCACGTTTAACAACCAGTGCTTTCTCTAATGTATAGTTAGTTTCTATATCTCCGCAATGCATGGTCTGGCTATTACTACCTCCATGGGAATTCACCTGAGCCAGTTCAGTGTGCTTTTCGATTAAACCAATATTCTGCAGTCCTGAATATTTCGTTGCCATATATAGTAGAGCCGTACCACTGACGCCACCACCTATTATTAACAATTGATATTTTTTGTGCATATATTACTCTCTCGTTATTGTAAATCTTCTAACTGTGCAGCGTATTCTATTGTGGCTACACAATGATAATTCTATCTAAAATCAGTTTCTTACCTTTTCGTTGTCTCTTTTTGTTGAAATTTAATAGTAAATAAATTTATTATTAAGTTTGTTTTTTTTGCAAAATTTATCAGGATACCGGTTACAGTATCCTGAGCATATAGTTAGCTTGAGTCTGTTGTTCTAAATAAAAGAAGAATGCTATTGATCCGTTATATCGAGGGCTTCCCGAATAACTTTCTCCTGTGATACCACAAAGACCTTATGACTTCCTTCGGCAGGAGCGGCCATTGCTGGTCTGCTCACAACTTCTAGACGGGCAAAACCGCCCAGTGCCAGACGCAACCAGGGTTGAATACTTAACCAGGCGCCCTGATTAAGCGGTTCTTCCTGACACCAAATGAAGTTTTCGACATTTGGATATTGTTCCAACAAGGAACATAGGATTGCTTCTGGGAATGGATAAAGTTGTTCGATACGAATTAAGGCAATATGCTTGAGATCTTCTTTCCGCCGTCTTTCTAATAGTTCGTAATAGACTTTACCACTACAGAAAACCATACGGGTAATTGCTTCTTTATCCAAATCGTCATACTCATCGATTACCGGTTTGAATTCCCCTTCAGTGAACTGGGAAACATTGCTAACCGCAAGAGGATGACGTAGTAAACTTTTGGGTGTCATAACAATTAATGGGGTTCTAAAGCGACGATGCATTTGTCGCCTTAGCATGTGGAAAACCTGTGCCGGTGTACTGGGTACACAAACTTGCATATTTTCCTGCGCACATAATTGCATATAACGTTCTAGGCGGGCTGATGAATGTTCTGGCCCCATTCCTTCGTAACCATGTGGCAGGAACATAACCAAACCACAGAGCAGGTTCCACTTTTGTTCGGCAGAACTAATAAATTGATCAATAACGACTTGAGCACCATTGGCGAAATCTCCAAACTGTGCTTCCCAAATAATCAGTTTATTTGCTTCGGTAGAAGCATAACCGTATTCAAAGGCTAATACTGCTTCTTCCGATAATAAGGAATCAATCACCACAAAAGAAGTCTTCTCATCACCTACATGGTGCAGTGGGACATGATGAGCACCGGTATTTTGATCGTGTAAAACCGCATGACGATGGAAAAAGGTTCCGCGTCCACAGTCTTCACCGGATAAGCGCACTGGATAGCCTTCATCTAATAAACTGGCATAGGCTAGGTTCTCACCAAATCCCCAGTCAGCAGCAAGTTCGCCGGAAGCCATTTGGACGCGTTTTTTCATAATTGCGCCAACGCGGGCATTGAGTTTGAAATCTTCCGGGACATTAATGAGTTTTTCGCTTAACTCAATGAACTTGTCCTTGCTAATGGTAGTATTGGCAGTTTCGGTCCAATGACTGTCCTTAAATTGTTTCCAATCAACTGGGTATTCGCGCTCGATGCCGGAGGCATCTAATAAATGTGGAACGGTTGGGGCACCATGAGTTAATGACTCTCTATATTTTGCCACCCATTCTTTGACGTCTTCTGTAGAGACCACTTTTTCATCAATCAGTTGTTGCGCATATAAGGATTGTGTAGAAGCCAAGGCCCGAATTTTTTTATACATCATAGGTTGGGTTGCCGGGGCTTCGTCGGCTTCATTATGGCCATGACGACGGTAACAAACCATATCAATAATCACGTCTTTCTTAAATTGATGACGATAATCAACTGCGATTTTAGTAATTTCCAATAAGGCTTCCGGATCATCTCCATTGACGTGGAAGACCGGGGCATCAATCATTTTTGCTAAATCTGTACAATAATCACTAGAGCGTACATCGGCGGCTTTACTGGTTGTGAAACCAATTTGGTTATTAATAACAATATGAACCGTACCTTGAGTTCCATAACCCTCGGTTTGGGACATATTCATGGTTTCCATGTTTACGCCCTGTCCTGCTAGAGCTGAGTCACCATGGATCACCAGAGGAAGCACCACATGGGCTTGATTATCCGGACGGCGATCTTGACGGGCGCGCACCGCGCCTTCGACAACAGGACCCACAATTTCCAAGTGAGAAGGGTTAAAAGCCATGGCAATATGAACTGGACCACCAGGGGTTTTCATATCGGAAGAATAACCCAAATGGTATTTTACGTCGCCGCTACGTTCGCCATGATCCACATCACCTTCAAATTCTCTAAATAAGGTGGAAGGTGATTTACCCATAATATTAATTAATACATTCAGACGGCCGCGGTGAGCCATACCAATCACGATTTGACGGGTACCCATGGCACCGGAATGCTGAATTAATTCATCCATCATGGGGATTAATGATTCGCCACCTTCTAAGGAGAAGCGTTTTTGTCCCACGTATTTAGAATGTAGATAACGTTCTAAGGTCTCGGCGGCAATTAGCTTTTTAAGAATATTTTTGCGTTTGCCGGCATCGGTCATTTTGCATTTTAAGCCTTCAATTCGGCTTTGGATCCAACGCTTTTCTTCAACGCTGGAAATAAACATATATTGTGCACCGACCGAGCTGCAATAGGTCGTTTCCAGACAGGCAATAATGTCTTCAAGAGTGAGTTGATCGGGGCCGTTTAGAGAGCCAGTTAAAAAAGTCTTAGATAAATCGTCTTTGCTTAAACCATGATACCCCAGGGTTAATTCCGGGACTGCTTTTTTTTCTAAATGATTTATTGGATTGGTTTCGGCTTTGTTATGCCCCAGAAAACGATAGCTATTAATCAGCTGCATCACTTTAACCTGCTTTTCGTCATGGCTGACAGAGTTGAGTGCAGCGGAGCTTTGAGTATTGGATTTTAGACCAATATTTTTAAATTGGCCGCGGATTTCAGAGTGTAAAGCTTCATGGGTGTGGCCATTTACGGCTGGAAGTTTATCAAAATAATTTTGTAATTTGTCGGGTACAGATTGAGGGTCTTGCAAGTAGGCTTCGTACATGGATTCCAGGTACATAACACTATTACCATCCAGGAGAGAATCGTTACTCAGTTGTGCAAATAAACTAGCATGCTGTTCTTCTGTATTCATTATCTTAGACTCACTCTACAAATAATCATCAATTTTATAAAAACATCTGCTATAGCCAACCTCCTTGGCTTTAGCTTTTTTAACTTATCACAAAAATACTGGTAAAACGGCGACTTAAAAGAAATTCAATATTATGTATAAATAATATTAATAAAGAATCAGTTTACTATTGGTTTTTATTAATGATGATATAAATATAACAAACCACGTCTTGGCGGGATTTAAATTGATTAGTTAAGTGACATGTAAAGTAAATTTGATAAAACCCAATACATACTATTAGTAAAACCTATGAGTTTTAACAATTTTTAGGGATATACTTCAGAGCAACCAAAAAAAGTGAACTTTGTCAAAGCGAGTTTTTTTGATTTGTAAATGCTTGTTTTACTGAGAAAAGTCACTGTAAGGACATGAAACGAATTCAAGGTATATATATCTGAACCACACATAGGAAGGCAAAATGAGTATTGAAATTAAAACCCCTATACTTCCCGAGTCGGTCGCCGATGCATTAATCGTCAACTGGGCGAAAAAGGTTGGCGAATCAATAGAACAAGATGAGCTTTTGGTTGAAATCGAAACTGACAAGGTTGTGTTAGAAGTTCCCGCTCCGATTTCTGGAGTCATTGAATCTATTGTTGAAGACGAAGGAGCAACAGTCGTTGGGGAGCAATTATTAGGATATATGACCGAGGGTACAGGAACTACTGTTGCCGCAGAAGAAACAAGCACTGAAACAGATAATGCGCAAGGTGAAACAAAAGTAGAGGCAGTTGCTAGTGCAACTGCCGCTGGTGGACAAACTAGTCCAGCCGTTCGTAAAGCATTAGATGAAAACAATTTAACTGCCGACCAGGTTCAAGGTAGTGGCAAAAATGCACGTATTCTAAAAGAAGATGTAGCCCAAGCTGCAGCTAAACCTGCCGCAACGCCAGCAGCTACTGTACCAGCAGCTGCGCCAGTTAATTTAGATGGCCGAATCGAAGAACGTGTACCCATGACTCGATTGCGCAAGCGGGTTGCAGAACGTTTATTAGAAGCAACTCAAACCACAGCCATGTTGACCACCTTTAATGAAGTCAATATGAAGCCACTAATGGATATGCGCTCTCAGTATAAAGATCAATTTGAAAAAACTCATGACGCTAAATTGGGTTTTATGTCCATGTTTGTAAAAGCGGCCAGTATCGCCTTACAGCGTTACCCTGAAGTGAATGCCTCAGTAGACGGTGATGATATTGTTTATCATGGTTATTCCGATATCGGTATTGCCGTTTCTTCGCCACGCGGATTAGTCGTTCCTGTCTTACGCAATACCGAAAAAATGAGCCTAGCGGATGTGGAAAGCACCATTTCTTCTTATGCTGGAAAAGCCCGAGATGGTAAATTGGATATGGAAGATTTAATGGGTGGCACATTTACCATTACTAATGGTGGTGTATTCGGTTCTCTATTTTCTACCCCGATTCTTAACCCACCACAAAGTGCTATCTTGGGTATGCATGGCATTACCAAACGTCCGGTGGTTGAAAATGATGAAATTGTGATTCGTCCCATGATGTATATCGCGCTTTCCTATGATCACCGCATTATTGATGGTCAAGGTGCGGTTCTTTGTTTAAGAACCATTAAAGAGCTAGTTGAAGATCCCAATAGAATCTTATTGGAAGTGTAGGAGAAGGGCTAATGTCTAATAAATATGATGTTATTGTAATTGGTGGTGGACCAGCAGGTTATGTCACTGCAATTCGATGTGCCCAGTTGGGAATGAAGACGGCTTGTGTGGAAGAGTGGATTAATAAGCAGGGAAAACCAGCTCTGGGTGGGACCTGTCTTAATGTTGGCTGTATACCTTCCAAAGCATTATTAGAAAGTTCTGAAAAATTTGAAGATATCAGTCACCATTGCGGTTCGCATGGGATTAAAGTTGAAAATGTAGAGTTTGACACCCCGGCGATGATTAGCCGTAAAGACAAAATCGTTTCGGAGTTAACGGGTGGGATCGAACAGCTCTTTAAAGCCAATAAAATTGAGTGGTTACAAGGTCGCGGCAAGTTATTAGCAAACAAGCAAGTTCAAGTCGTTACCCATGCGGATGAAGAAAGCACTTATAAGGCTGATAAAATCATTATTGCAACAGGTTCTACGCCAATCAATATCCCTTCTGCACCATTAACCGGTGATAAAATTGTGGATAATGTTGGGGCCCTCAACTGGGAAACAGTGCCTAGACGTTTAGGTATTATTGGTGCTGGCGTTATCGGTTTGGAGTTAGGTAGTGTATGGCGTCGTCTTGGCTCAGAAGTGGTCGTCTTAGAAGCGATGGATAAATTCCTTGCGGCTGCGGATGAGCAAGTATCGAAAGTAGCCTGGCGAGAATTCACGAAACAGGGCTTGGATATCAAGTTGGGCTCAATGCTGACCAACTCTCGAATTGATGGTAATGAGGTTATTCTTGACTATACTGATAAGGATGGCGATCAACAGCTTATAGTTGACGCTTTAATCGTGTCTGTCGGCCGTAAGCCAAATAGTGACGGTGTTGCTGATCCTGCGGTTGGTTTGGAAATTGATGAACGTGGTCGGATTGCGGTTAATGAGCACTGTGAAACCAATATTGCCGATGTTTATGCCATTGGTGATGTGGTACGCGGACCAATGCTAGCTCATAAAGGCTCAGAAGAAGGTGTAGCAGTCGCTGAGCGGATAGCCGGTCAAAAATCTCACCTAAATTATGATGCAATTCCATGGGTTATTTATACTCAGCCAGAAATCGCCTGGGTCGGTAAAACGGAAGATCAGTTAAAAAGTGCGGGTATTTCCTATAAAATAGGTAGCTTTTCTTTTGCTGCCAATGGTCGCGCTAAGGCCATGAACCAAGCTAGTGGCTTGGTGAAAGTGATAGCAGACGAGGAAAGTGATCGCGTATTAGGTGTCCATATGATTGGGCCAATGGCGTCTGAATTAATTGGTCAGGCGGTTATTGCCATGGAATGTGAAAACACCTCTGAGGATTTGGCAAGAACTATTTTTGCCCATCCTTCACTATCCGAAAGTTTCCACGAAGCCGCTCTAGCAGTTGACAATAGAGCGATTCATGCGGTAAACCGACGGAAATAATAAAATAAAACTTAATACTCTCGACTGAAAAAAAAATTCTCATTCGGGGCTCATATATTGAGGAAAAATTATGAATTTACACGAGTACCAAGCCAAATCACTCTTTGCTGATTGTGGCATGCCCGTACCAAGTGGCAAAGTGGCCAAAACGGCTGAAGAAGCTGCATCGATTGCAGCAGAGCTAAAGACAGATAAAGTTGTTGTTAAAGCTCAGGTTCATGCCGGAGGTCGCGGTAAAGCTGGGGGAGTTAAATTAGTTGATACACCGGAACAGGCACGAGAATTTGCTGCCAGTTTATTAGGCACTAACTTAGTAACTCACCAAACGGATAGCAATGGTCAACCCATCAATACTATTTTAGTCGAAGAAACCTGCGATATTGCGCGTGAGTTATATTTGGGAGCGGTCATTGATCGTGCCTCTCAACGCATGACTATAATGGCTTCTACTGAAGGTGGTATGGATATTGAGAAAGTAGCTGCTGAAACCCCTGAAAAAATCCTTAAAACCACAGTTAATCCATTGGTAGGTATTATGCCTTACCAAATCCGCGAATTGGCTTTTGCCTTAGGTGTTAATCCTAAGCAATTGCAAATCGTATTAGGTGGTTTGGGTAAATTATTTAAAGAAAAAGATTTGTCCTTGGTTGAAATCAATCCTTTGGTGGAAACGGCACAGGGTGAACTTTTGTGTTTGGATGGTAAAATCAATATTGATGATAATGCCATGTACCGTCATCCTGAATTAGCCGAAATGCGTGATAAGTCGCAAGAAGACGAACGTGAAATTCGTGCTCATGAATGGGATCTTAACTATGTACATTTAGATGGCAATATCGGCTGTATGGTAAATGGTGCCGGTTTAGCCATGGCCACTATGGATATTATTAAACTCCAAGGTGGTGATCCAGCCAACTTCTTGGATGTGGGTGGCACGGCTACCGCAGAACGTGTCGCTGAAGCTTTAAAAATTATTCTTTCTGATGACAAGGTCCAAGGTATTCTAGTCAATATCTTTGGCGGTATTGTTCGCTGTGATTTAATTGCTGAAGGTATTATGCAGGCGGTTAAAGAAGTGAATATCCATGTACCTGTGGTGGTTCGTTTAGAAGGTAATCGCGCAGCCGAAGGTGCAAAATTATTAGAAGAAAGTGATCTGAGTCTAATTAGCGCGATGGACTTAACAGATGCTGCTCAGAAAATTGTTGCTGCCGTGGAGAAAAACTAATGAGTGTTCTGGTTAATAAAAATACAAAAGTCATATGTCAGGGTTTTACTGGTAAGCAGGGAACCTTTCACACAGAACAAGCTATTGAATATGGCACCCAAATGGTCGGAGGTGTTACTCCCGGTAAAGGTGGTCAGGAACATTTAGGTCTACCCGTTTTCAATACCGTAAAAGATGCGGTCACTGAAACACAGGCGGATGCTAGCGTTATCTATGTGCCAGCACCTTTTTGTAAAGACTCCATTATTGAAGCCGTTGATGCAGGTATCGAACTGATTGTGTGTATTACCGAAGGTATTCCGGTCGCCGATATGTTAGAAGCAAAAATTGCGGTGGATTCTGCAGGTGCTCGTTTGATTGGACCAAACTGCCCGGGTATTATCACTCCAGGTGAATGTAAAATCGGGATTATGCCTGGTGCTATCCATCAACCTGGTAAGGTAGGTATTGTGTCTCGTTCTGGCACTTTAACGTATGAATGTGTTAAGCAGACTTCTGACCCCGGTTTTGGTCAAAGTACTTGTATCGGTATTGGTGGTGATCCTATTCCAGGGACCAGCTTTATTGATGCCTTAACCTTATTTGAACAAGATCCACAAACTGAAGCCATCTTGATGGTGGGGGAAATTGGTGGAACAGCTGAAGAAGAAGCTGCTGAATTTATTAAGAGCAATGTGAGCAAGCCAGTTGTGGCCTATATTGCGGGTGTAACAGCACCTAAAGGTAAACGTATGGGGCACGCAGGGGCGATTATCGCTGGTGGAAAAGGAACCGCAAATGAAAAATTTGCTGCTTTAGAAGCTGCGGGAGTGAAAACTGTTCGTTCACCTGCCGAATTAGGCAAAGGTGTAGCGGATGCCACTGGTTGGTAAAACCGAAATTACACATTTCAAAATAGGATTATGCAATCAGTTATTCATTGCATAATCCGGTTTCAAAACGACGATTTTCCAATAATTAACGCTTCAAGCTCACTTCACAAATTAAATAGTTCTAAATAAGTGGCTGAGAAGCAATATAAAGTATGGTGATTGCATGGCTAATAAAACGGTAACTATCATTGATGATGAAACGGGTAAGAAAGTAAAACTGGATGTGCTTCCAGGTACTATGGGGCCCGAAACCATTGATATTGGTAAGCTCTATAAAGAACTTGGTTATTTCACTTATGACCCAGGCTTTGTCTCTACTGCCAGTTGTCGCAGTGGTATTACCTATATGGATGGTGCTAAAGGTGAATTAGAATATCGCGGTTATCCCATTGAACAATTAGCCGAACATAGTAGTTATATAGAAACTAGTTATTTACTCTTTTATGGTGAACTTCCCAATGATCAGCAATTAAGGAACTTTAAAGATATAATCTGTGGTCATACCATGATTAATGAAGCTTTAAAGAGTTTCTATAGTGGCTTTCGACGTGATGCCCATCCAATGGCGATTATGGTTGGGGTTGTGGGAGCCTTATCCGCTTTTTATCACGACCATATTGATATTCGTAACTCTGAAGACCGAGAAATTGTCTGTCACCGATTATTGGCGAAAATGCCGACTATTGCTGCCTGGAGTTATCGATATGCGAAAGGATTGCCTTTTGTATATCCCAGTGCAGCCTTGGATTATTCCGGTAACTTCTTGAATATGATGTTCTCCACCCCCACTAAGTCATACACACCGGATCCTCAGTTTTGCAGAGCATTGGATGTAATAATGATTTTACATGCCGATCACGAACAAAATGCATCCACCTCTACGGTACGTTTATCAGGCAGTTCCGAGGCCAATCCGTTTGCTGCGGTATCGGCGGGTATTGCCACCCTATGGGGACCGGCGCATGGTGGTGCCAATGAAGCGGTAATATACATGCTACAAGACATTCGTGATTCTGGAAAGCCGGTATCGCATTATGTTGAACGAGCTAAAGATAAGGACGATCATTTCCGCTTAATGGGATTTGGACATCGGGTTTATAAAGCCTATGACCCGAGAGCTCGAATTATTCGAGAAATTTGTCATGATATACTGGCGCGTCAGCAGGACTCGGATCAACAGGATTTATTAAACATTGCCATGGAACTGGAAAAAGTTGCTCTAGAAGATGAGTACTTTAAATCTCGTAACCTTTATCCCAATGTTGACTTTTATTCCGGTTTAATATTTATTGCCATGGGTATCCCATTAAATATGTTTACGGTATTATTTGCCATGGCTAGAACTATTGGTTGGGTTAGCCAATGGAATGAGATGATGCAAGAAGAAAGTATTCGAATTGGTCGTCCAAGACAGTTATATACAGGAGAAAAAACACGCGAATATGTCACCATTGACAAGCGTGTAGCGCCATAAGGGTTGGTTCTCAAAATACATAAAGTCAGTTCTCAAACTGGCTTTTTAGAATTTGAACCGAGGAAACTCAGTAGCTTGCGACTGAGTTTCCTCGGTTGAAGACTTGAATTTGAAATTAAATTCCAAGTCGACGTGAATTTTAAGACTATGTAGTCGAAACAGTAGCTATTTAGGGTATTTTTAATTTGCTTCAGTACACAATAGTAATGGAGTAAAAGAGGAATGTAGGAGATAGCTACTTGAAATTTTAGGAGAAAAATATGTTAGAAGATTACAGAAAGCAGGTTGAAGAACGAGCTGCTGACGGTATACCTGCAAAGCCATTGGATGTGGAGCAAACCTCTGCATTGGTGGAATTATTAAAGTCACCTCCTGCCGGTGAAGAGGAATTTATTCTTGATTTAATTACCAATCGAGTTCCCGCAGGTGTGGATGAAGCCGCATATATCAAAGCCGGCTTTTTGGCAGCTATAACCAAAGGCGAAGCTGAATCTCCTTTAATTGACTCCGAAGCCGCAGTAGATTTACTCGGTACCATGTTAGGTGGTTATAATATTGAACCCCTAATTGATTGCCTGGACAACGATACCCTAGGCGCAAAAGCGGCGGCAGCTCTATCACAAACCTTATTGGTGTTTGATGCCTTTCATGACATTAAAGAGAAAGCGGATGCAGGCAATACTTTTGCCAAGCAAGTGCTACAATCTTGGGCTAATGCCGAATGGTTTACCTCGAAAGATGGATTGGCAGAAAAAATTACTGTAACGGTTTATAAAGTACCCGGGGAAACCAATACCGATGACTTATCTCCAGCACCAGATGCTTGGTCGCGTCCTGATATTCCTTTACATGCCAATGCCATGTTAAAAATGCCTCGCGAAGGTTTCACCGATAAGCCCCTTGAAACTATCACCGAATTAAAAGAAAAAGGTTATCCTTTGGCTTATGTAGGTGACGTAGTCGGTACCGGTTCTTCTAGAAAATCAGCAACCAATTCTGTGCTATGGCATATGGGAAATGATATCCCTAATATTCCGAATAAGCGTGCCGGCGGTTATTGTTTTGGTGGCAAAATCGCGCCTATCTTCTTTAATACTATGGAAGATGCGGGTGCATTACCCATCGAAATGGATGTTTCGAAAATGGAAATGGGTGATGTCATTGATGTCTATCCCTATGAGGGCGTAGTTAAGCGTCATGATAGTGACGAAGTGATCAGTACTTTTACACTGAAAACTGAAGTCATTTTAGATGAAGTGCAAGCCGGTGGTCGTATTCCTTTAATTATCGGTCGTGGTTTAACCGGACGTGCTCGTGAAGCATTAGGCCTGGAACATTCTGAATTATTCCGTAAACCAGTTGATCCAGCTGATAGTGGCAAGGGTTATAGCTTGGCCCAGAAAATGGTTGGTAAAGCCTGTGGTATTGAGGGTGTACGTCCAGGAATGTATTGTGAACCTAAAATGACTACGGTCGGTTCGCAAGATACTACTGGTCCTATGACTAGAGATGAATTAAAAGATTTGGCTTGTTTAGGTTTCTCTGCAGATTTAACCATGCAGTCTTTTTGTCATACGGCTGCCTATCCAAGACCTGTCGATGTAAATACTCATCATACGCTTCCTGACTTTATTATGAATCGTGGTGGTGTTTCCTTACGTCCAGGTGATGGTGTCATTCACTCTTGGTTAAACCGCATGTTATTACCAGACACAGTCGGTACCGGTGGTGACTCTCACACCCGTTTCCCATTAGGTATTTCCTTCCCTGCTGGTTCCGGTCTAGTGGCCTTTGCTGCAGCAACGGGTGTTATGCCTTTGGATATGCCTGAATCAGTTTTGGTTCGTTTTAGTGGTGAAATGCAGCCGGGGATCACTCTACGTGACTTGGTTAACGCAATCCCATATGCGGCGATTAAAGATGGTTCCTTAACCGTTGCAAAAGCGGGCAAGAAAAATGTCTTCTCCGGTCGTGTGATTGAAATTGAGGGTCTACCTGACCTAAAAGTAGAACAAGCCTTTGAAATTTCCGATTCCTCTGCGGAACGCTCCGCAGCGGGTTGTACCATTAAGTTGAATGAAGAGCCAGTCATCGAATACTTAACCTCCAATATCACCATGTTAAATTGGATGATTAATGAAGGTTATGGTGATAAGCGCACTATTCAACGTCGTATTAATGCGATGCAAGAATGGATTGACAATCCTCAATTAATGGACGCCGATCCGGATGCAGAATATGCCGCAGTGATTGAAATCGATTTAAATGAAATCAAAGAACCTCTATTGGCTTGCCCGAACGATCCGGATGATGTGAAAACCTTATCTGAATTGGCGGGTGAGAAAATTGATGAAGTCTTTATCGGTTCTTGTATGACTAATATCGGTCACTTCCGTGCCGCTGGTAAATTATTAGATCAACATAATGCCAGCCTACCAACTCGTATGTGGATCGCTCCTCCGACAAAGATGGATGCTCAGCAACTTACCGAAGAAGGTTATTACAATATCTTCGGTCGTACCGGTGCTCGTATCGAAATGCCGGGCTGTTCGCTCTGTATGGGTAACCAAGCCCGTGTAGCAGCTAAGAGTACGGTAGTTTCCACGTCGACACGTAACTTCCCTAACCGTTTAGGAGATGGTGCAAATGTTTACTTGTCTTCAGCTGAATTGGCTGCTGTTGCAGCAATTTTAGGTAAATTACCGACAGTTGAAGAGTATATGGAATACGCCAAAAATCTTGATACCATGTCGGATGATATCTATCGTTATTTGAATTTTGATCAAATCGAGAGTTATCAACAGGCAGTTTCTATTAGCTGAGCCTGAGTTGTGACGGAATAAAAAAAGCCAGGTTTACCTGGCTTTTTTTTTGCCTGAAAATTTTGTCTTCAATTCCTAAAGATCAAAGTTTATTGAACCTAAAAAACGCAGTTGCCATCTACTGCGGTCCTCTTAAGCACTAAATCTTAAGGATTTTCTGGAACATTTTGATTTCACCAGTAGGGTGACTACAAGTAAAGCCAAAATAACCCATAAAATCCTTAATCTTCAGCACTTAAGTGAACCTCGCTACGAAGTCAACTGCGTTTTTTAGGTTGAACAAACGGGCTGTGTATCGAAATAGGTTGTAATTTTAACTGTTTAATTATTTGCTAGTTGTCTTTTAATGAGCTTATAATCCATAAGCTTTAGCTAAGATTTAATATGGATGACAAAATAATGAATAAAAATATCCTTTTAATTCCACTTTTAATTATTGGACTCGGAACTCAAGCATGGGCAGAGACAAAAGAATACCCCTGTGTTAATTATACTGTGAAAAATCATTCATTTAACTCTGAAGGTGAAAAAATTAACCATGGGTTTTGTGAGTGTGGGCAGGTAGAAGTGAGTAGTTCTTTTGCGTGGTCAGTATTTGCATTATATGACTTTGAGGAAACAATTTTCCCTAGCTATCATGTGGCATTGGAAGACTATTACGATGTTAAAGCAATTACTATGTGTTCCGATAAAAATGATTTGAGTTGTGAGGCGAGACATAAAGCTGACCTAATAAATGGAACTTATTATTTTAAAAATAATAATGCGACTAATGACTATTTTAGCTGTGACCTAGAAATTGGCATTGGTTTCAGCAATCCTAAAAAACACATTCCAGGTCAGGCTAATATTCCTGATACCAATACAGAAAAAACGTCTAACATTCAGTCGATTACTGGTCAAGTCATCACGGCAACTCCAACCAATATTCAGACAACCGATTCCTCGGGTGAGGCATCTGATGTCATGGCAATTGTAACGAATACGGACTCTAGCACCACGATTCAGAGAAATGATGGAAGTGTGGTGGAGGTGCAACCTAAAACCATTACCTCTTTTAATCCATCCACTCAAGTAGATGGAGAAATTATAAATAACATCAGCTTGATTCGAGGTGAAATCGGTCTAACTATTGATTGTGCCAAGTTAGGAGGGAATAGTTATTCCGTTAAAACACCTACGGGTACGATTTCTATAGACAATTCATGTTCGGCAACGCGGCGTGAAGGTACTACTTCCGTGAAGTTTACGGCCAATTACAGTCAAACTGGGTTAGATGGTCATTTAAATGTCAGTGTTACCACAGGTAGTGTTATCGTAACGGCAAAGGATGGCAGTACTACTGCATTAAGTGCAGGCCAAGACAAAAGCATAAATGAGCTTGTCTCCTATACTAGCTGGGTACTACCGATTGATGGGGATAAAATATATGGTGGCAAAGTGAATCAATTAGTTTGGACCTCTTATCCCGGTGCTGTCAGCTATTTATTGGAATACAATTTCCCCAATCCCATCTTTTCCGATGACAACACAAAAACTGCGGAGTTTTCCACTACCATTCCGATTACGGACTTCAGCACATATGAGGATTTGATTATATATACAATTTCTCTTTCCAAAGGCCTAGATGGCAAAATTGTAGAGGCAAGAATTTTTGCTGTTGATGCAAATGGAAGTATTATTGCTGAAAGTGTTTCTAGTGACAGGTTTACCGTTACCTGGAAAGATTTGTAATTATTCTACCATTTGTGAAATATGGCTTAATTGTACCTTTCATTATCTCCGGTCCCGAGATAATTATTTGCCCCAGATCAAATAATTACCGTACTTCTCCTCACTAAATATTGTGTATTAGCCATTAATAATATAAAATTCACAGGTTTTTAATACGGTCATAATTTAGCTTACGACAGCACGGAGGAGTCGGCTATTTTTTTATTTCGCTGATGGAGGTACATTTTGTTTCCCATATGCGTATTTATGGGAGATGTTCGATTTCATGTTTCACCGGAATTACTCTTTAAGCCTCAATCAATTGGTTGTGGTCATTACCTTTCTTTTCCTTATTGCTACGCTGCTTGGAATCTATTTCACTTCTAATTACATTAAAGAAAGAGCTATTAATGATATGGCTCGTGATGATGCTTATAAAACCTCTCAGTTAGTGTTTCAAAGTCTATACTCAGCCATGCGAAAGGGTTGGACGAAGGATGAAATTCGGGAAATTATTGCCCGCCTAAATAAAATTGAACCGGATATGCAAATTCGTGTTTTTCGAGGTCAGCCGGTTATTCGCCAATATGGGGAAATAAAAGGAGAAAAGGCAATTCGTAACAGTGATAGCTTGATCCAAACAGCCTTTAATGAAGGCACCGATTCTTTAACCAAGCTTGGTGAAGAAAGTCTGCGTTATATTTATCCCGTTAAGGTTCAACAAGAATGCTTAGAGTGTCACCGAAAAGCCAAATTGGGTGAGGTTAATGGCGTAATAGATGTCTCCTATCCTATAAAAAATATTAAAGTGTCGCTCGATTTTATTATGGATATGGTGATTATCTATTTAACTGTAGTGATGGTTTTGTTAAGTATTGCCTTACAGTCTTCTTTAAGTTCATTCATTATACGTCCAATCAGTAAAGTGACTGGAGTCGTCCAAGGAGTAATCGCTCACCTGGATCTGACCCAACGCATTGCATCGGTTACCCATATCACGGAAATCCAACATTTGGTTAGCTACTTTAATAAAATGCTTTCCACCATGCAAGGTTATAACCGGAAACTAGAAGAACTGAGTTCCCGCGATCCCATGACGGGCTTATATAACCGCCGCAAGTTTCATGAATTTATTGAGCATGAAGTGGACCGTTCGGTTCGTTATAACCAACAATTTTCCTTATTAATGCTGGATTTAGATAATTTCAAGCATATTAATGATACTTTTGGTCATCCAATTGGTGATTTAGTCCTGAAAAAATTTACCAAACTGGTGAATAAAAAATTACGCCGGTCAGATATTTTTGCTCGTTTTGGTGGCGATGAATTTGGCATTTTATTATCCGATACCAGCCATGCACATGCTTTGGATGCAGCAGAAAAATTACGTAAATTAGTGGCTGATGAAGAAGTTAAGCTACCAGTGGGGAAAATTAATATTACCACCAGTGTGGGGCTGATCACGTTTCCGGACGATGTCGCTGATAGTGAACAATTGGTCAAAGCCATGGATATAGCCATGTATAAGGCCAAACGTTCCGGCAAAAATCGTGTTATGGCCATTGATCAAAATGAATATGAAGAGACGGCCGAGCTGTTTTCTAAAGGACATAAAGTACGCCAGGCCTTACAAGAAGATCGCATCGATGCCTTTTTACAACCCATTGTTAATGTGGGAGGAAAAGATGTCTTTGGCTATGAGGTTTTAGCTAGAATTAAAGAAGATGGGAAAGTAATTAATGCCGCTGAATTTATGGAATTGGCCGAAGATTTAGGCATGGGTGAAGAAATTGATATGCGTGTCTTTGAAAAAGGATTGGAAGCGAAAAAAACAGGTAAGTTGGAAGGCAAACGATTATTTTTCAACCTTTCTTCGCAAACCTTTTGCAATATAGAGCGTATGCGTGAGATCCCGGAGCAGATTAAAGCAATGGGAGTTGCGCCTCAGGAAGTGGTATTGGAAATTACTGAGCGTGAGGCTCTGCCTCATATTTCCGAATTAAGTAGTTTAATTAATGAATTGCGAGAGTATGGTCTAGCTTTCGCATTGGATGATTTTGGCAGCGGTTTCTCTTCGTTTATGTATCTTAAGTTTTTACCCGTTGATTATATAAAAATTGAGGGGACTTTTGTTCGTCATATGGCTCATGATGATCGGGACCGGATTATGGTGGAACATATTCACAATTTATCAGAAAAGTTTGGAATGCAAACTATTGCAGAATATGTTGAGGATGAGGTTATTCATCATCTTTTGGATGACATCGGAATCCATTACGGGCAAGGTTATCATTATGGGCATCCCAAGGCTGTGGAGAATTTGGCTTAATCGGTCCAATAATATCTAAGGCAGCAATTTATAAACATTTTTGCGATGGCCAATTTTAATAATTTCTATAGTTAAAATTTTGTTTTCAACGGAATAAATGATTCGGTAATCATTAACTCTTACTCTATAAGTATGTTCAGAACCTTAAACCTAGAAAACGCAGTTGCCATCTACTGCGGCCCCCTTAAGCACTAAATCTTAAGGATTTTCTGGAACATTTTGAATTCACCAGTAGGGTGACTACAAGTAAAGCCAAAATAACCCATAAAATCCTTAATCTTCAGCACTTAAGTGAGCCTCGCTACGAAGTCAACTGCGTTTTCTAGGTTAAAGCTTTTTGTGGCCCAAGGGATGCGGAGTGCTAGATAGCGATTCTATGGATTCCAGAATTTTGGGAATAATTCCTTTATTTAATTTTTTTTACTCTTTTTTGGCGGAGTTTTTCCATTCGATCTTATAAGAGACCATCTTGTTTTAATTCTGTGATTAAGTCTTGATGAGAGGTTGTTGCTTCGTTTTTTCTCTCTGCTAGTGTTGCCAAATCCTCTAAATCTTCCAATAAAGATTCAAACTCTTTAATTGGTAAAACTACTGAAACTTTTTCACCATCCATATTTGTAATATATTGTGGATGAATTTTCTCTACTAAATCCATATTATTCCCCGATCTTTTGCAAGCAGTTATAGTAATTGTAGCAGATAGGTGATTGTTCACCTAATCAGGAAAGAATGCTTTACAGTGGAAGGAGAGAGATTTTCTTAGATATTCATTCAATTAGTAATGAATATAGGGAAGGTTGAGAGCTTGGTTTATTCCCTTCATTCATTTAAAAAGTTGATATTTTTTCTATCTCTAGCTCTTTCTATCCCTAATCAATGTTCGCAACTTACCCAATAATGCCGCTTGGGCAGCATTATCAGTTTCAGTCGTGCCGAGTACGAGTAGAAATAAATCAGGATCTTCGATTTCTAATAACTCAGCAAAAGCTTGTTTTTCCGTTTCAGAGGCATTGTTGTAGTCAGTATTCAGGTATTCGGTAAAAACAATATCCAATTCCTTAACACCGCGTCGGCACAGCCATCTTAAACGTGAAATTTCGCTCATTAGTATTTTCTTTCAACCATCATTTTTTTGATTTCAGCAATTGCCTTGGCTGGATTGAGATCTTTAGGACATGAATCGGTACAATTCATAATGGTATGGCAACGATACAATTTAAACGGATCTTCTAGTTCATCCAAACGTTCACCAGTTGCTTCATCACGAGAATCAACAATCCAACGATAGGCGTTTAAAAGCGCAGAGGGACCGAGGTAACGATCACTATTCCACCAATAACTTGGACAACTGGTAGAACAACACGCACATAAAATACACTCATATAAGCCATCCAGCTTAGACCGATCTTCTACCGATTGCAATCTTTCCTGATCGGGTGGTGGAGCGGTTTGGGTTTTCATCCAAGGCTCAACTGAAGCATATTGAGCATAAAAATTGGTTAAATCTGAAACCAAATCTTTGACCACTGGCTGATGGGGAAGGGGATAGATATTGACATCACCTTCAATTTCATCAATGGATTTGGTACAAGCCAACGTATTTCGGCCATCGATATTCATGGAGCAAGAACCACAAATACCTTCACGGCAAGAACGTCTCAAGGAAACCGTTGAATCGATTTCATTTTTTATTTTCAGCAGGGCATCCAGGACCATAGGGCCACAGGTGTCCATATCTACTTCATAGGTATCCAAATGAGGATTTTCGCCGCTTTCTGGATCATAGCGATAGACTTTAAATTTCTTTATATTGGTCGCGCCTTCCGGAGCCTTATGGTATTCACCGGGTTGAACGACAGAATTTGCTGGCAAATTGAATTCAGCCATTATTACTGCTCCTCTTAATAGCTCTTACTTAATAGGGTTTAGTAGACGCGTTTCTTAGGTGGAATCACTTCACACTCATCAGATAAGGTGTACATATGCACCGGACGGTAATCAAATTTAACTTTACCGCCATCATCAACCCAAGCCAGGGTATGTTTCATCCAAGTGTCATCATCACGCTCGGGATAATCTTCGCGAGCATGGCCTCCGCGGCTCTCGGTACGATTAAGTGCACCATTAATAATGGTTTGGGACTGAGCCAATAGATTTTCCAGCTCAAAGGTTTCCACTAGATCGGTATTCCATTGCATACTGCGATCATTAATACCGACATCTTCAAAGCTATTGTAGATATCCTGCATTTTGTCCGCACCTTCTTTCAAGCTATCGCCATCACGGAAAACAGCGGCATGTTTCTGCATGGTACGTTGCATATTGTCGCGAATATCAGCGGTAGTTTGTTGACCAGAAGAATAACGTTTGTCATCAAAGCGACCTAAAATATCATCCGTATGAGAATCCGATAAGGCTTTATGCGGAGTGCCGGGTTTTACTAATTCTGCTGCACGTAAAGCAGCCGCACGACCAAATACGACAATGTCTAATAAGGAGTTGGAGCCTAGACGGTTGGCGCCATGTACAGAAACACAAGCTGCTTCACCAATCGCCATTAAGCCGGGTACTACGGTATCAGGATCGCCATCTTTTAAGGTTACCACTTCGCCACGATAATTGGTGGGGATACCACCCATATTGTAATGTACCGTTGGAATAACTGGGATAGGTTCTTTGCTTACATCAACACCACTGAAAATACGGGCACTTTCTGCAATACCGGGCAGACGTTCATTAATCACTTCTTTACCCAAGTGTTGTAAGTTTAGGTGAATATGATCTTTATCTGCACCAATACCGCGACCGGAATTTATTTCCATGGTCATGGAGCGAGAGACTACATCACGTGAGGCGAGATCTTTAGCATTTGGTGCATAACGTTCCATAAAGCGTTCGCCTTCTGAGTTGGTCAAGAAACCACCTTCACCACGAACACCTTCTGTAATCAAGACTCCGGCACCGTAAACACCGGTAGGATGGAATTGAACAAATTCCATATCTTGTAAAGGTAAGCCAGCTTTTAACACCATGGCGCTACCATCACCCGTACAAGTGTGAGCTGAGGTTGCGGAGAAGAAGGCTCGGCCACAGCCGCCGGTTGCAAGTACGACTTGATGAGCACGGAAACGATGTAATTCGCCAGTGGTTAAATCCCAGGATAAAACACCTCGACAGACACCCTCGTCCATAATCAATTCGGTGGCAAAATGTTCAATATAAAATTCGGCTTTATGTTTTAAAGACTGTTGGTAAAGGGTATGCAAAATAGCATGGCCAGTCCGATCCGCGGCGGCACAAGTCCGTTGTGCTGTTCCTTCGCCATAATTGGTGGTCATACCACCGAAAGGACGTTGATAGATTTTACCTTCTTCGGTTCGAGAGAAGGGAACTCCAAAATGCTCTAATTCAATGACTGATGGTATGGCCTCTCGACACATATATTCAATAGCATCTTGATCACCTAACCAGTCAGATCCTTTAATGGTATCGTACATATGCCATTGCCAGCTATCGGGTCCCATATTTCCTAATGCGGCAGACATTCCACCTTGTGCGGCAACCGTATGGCTGCGCGTTGGAAATACTTTGGTTAAGCAAGCAGTTTTTAGTCCGGCCGATGACATGCCTAGAGTCGCACGTAAGCCAGCTCCTCCAGCTCCTACGATGACAACGTCATATTGATGATCGATTATTTTATAATCACCTGTTAGCATGGTTTAGCCTCCTACTGAAACTTTAATAATTGAAAAAATGCCCAAGGCAGAGAAAAATACGCTCGCTAATTTAACGGCGATAATGCTGAAAAGTCGAATATCCTTATTGCTAACATAATCTTCTAAAATGACTTGCAAGCCGAGTTGTAAGTGATAGAATCCTGCAAATATGCTAAGGCCTAACATGACCGAATTAAACGGGGATTGTAACCAGGCGACAACCGTGGCATAGGTTGCTTCAGGTAAGGCGGCAATGCTTAAACAAAACCAAATGGTGAGGGGGATAAGAGCTAGAGCAGTTAATCTTTGAGCAAAAAAATGTCCGGTACCGTCTTTGGCGGTGCCCATTCCCTTAACTTTGGATAGTGGTGTTTGTAAATGACTCATTTTCAAGTTGCTCCTTATATTATCGCAATTAGCCAAGTGAAAAGAGATAAGCCGATAGTCGCAATTAAGACCACCTGACCTGATTTTTCGACCTTATCGGGTTCTAAGCCTTTCCCCATGTCCCAGATCAAATGGCGAATTCCATTGCAAAAATGGTAGTAAAGGACGAAAGTAAAACCAAATAAAACTAAGTATCCAAACCAGCTGGAAAGAATTGAATGCATGGTTTGCCAGCTTTCCTGACCACCTGCTGCGGCGGCTAAAGCTAGCACAATAATGATAAGTCCTGCCGTTAAAGCCGCTCCCGTTGCACGGTGAAGAATTGATAGTTTTGCGGTAACGGGTAAGTCATACACTTGTAAGTGTGGTGACATGGGGCGTTTATCGTTCCAAGCCATTTTGAGGATACTCCTAATTGTATAGTCATGAGTGTTGTTAACTAGGTTACAGCTATAGCTAGTTGCTAAAAGTCAATACAACGTCCATTTTTTTCCCAATCGCCAAAGCGTGTAGGTTCCGGTCCCTTGCGTCCGCCAATTTCAATACTTTGGGTACTATTATCTAATTGGGGGGATGAACTCGATTGTTCACTTTGTTCGGCTGTCGAGGGTGATTCAGCCTGGGATTTATCCGAGGGCTGTATAGTCGTCTTAGCACTATTAGTATTTTTCATTTAATCTAAAAGGACCTTAGGTTGCACTGCAACACGATATGTTATAGATTTACAAACAATTATTCAATAGGGGATATATAAATAAGCCTGTTTAGTCTCTTTTTTTATCTAAAAAGCGGTATAAAAAAAGGATAAACGAGGTTTTAACATATCTATTAGTCGGTTTTTTTCGAGAATTCCAGCTAATTTTAATAAATATCTAGATATATTATCCCAGAATGGATATATTGTCTTAAACCTAAAAAGATCAGATGACGTCGTAACGAGGCTCTCTAAAGTGCTTAAGATTGAGTGCTTAAGTGAGCCGCAGTAGATGGCGCCTGATTATTTCTAGGTTAAAATCATACCCTGATTTTTGGCTATTGTGCCTGCCTTTTTCTCAATATTAGGTATTAGTTTTTTTATAGGTTAAATTTTAAATTCTATAGTTCTTCTAATAAACAGGGTCTATAATAGCTATACAACGACGATTAAAATAGGCTGGCAAAGTCATGAAACATTTAAAAACCTGTAATTTTTTGAAAGAGTTACGGGCATTTTGTATCACTAAACAAGAAGGCAGTATGAGTAAGGCGGCAGAGGTACTCTTTGCCAGTCAGCCTACAGTTTCTTTACAAATAAAAGCACTCGAGAATGAATTAAAAGTTAAATTGTTTGAGCGTCGGGGGCCTTTACTAAAACTCACCACAGAAGGTGAAATTCTTTATGAGTTAGTACACCCTCTGGTATTGCGCATCGATAGTATTAAAGAAGATTTTGAAGCACATTATGGTGATTTAACCTCAGGTGAGCTGACTGTTGCAGCCGAAGAATCCACCATTTTATATACTTTGCCGGAACCAATTCGTCAATTTGCGGAACAATATCCCGGTATCCGGTTAAAAATTTCTAATGTGACCGGTCGCAGTGGACGTGATTTAGTTCTATCTGATGAGGTTGACCTTGCTGTCAGTTCAATGTTGGAAGTTCCTGAAAGTCTTGATTATGCTCCTTTCGTTTCTTATGCGCCAATCCTTATAACCCCTAAAGGACACCCTCTGACTAAATTAGATAAGGTCAGCCTGCAAGATATTAGTAAATATGGATTAATTTTACCTCCTTCGCACTTTAGCAGCTGGAATCTTATAAAAATGGTGTTCGGCCTAAATGGAGTTAAATATAAAGTTGCCTTAGAAGCGGGTGGTTGGGAAGTGGTGAAACGCTATATTAACATCGGTTTGGGTATTTCTATTGTGACAGAAATCTGCTTAACTGAGGAAGATCGTGAGAAGTTCGGGATTATACCATTAGATCATTTCTTCCCCAGTCGTAAATATGGTGTAGTTGTCCGTAAAGAAAAATTAATTTCTGCACCGGCGAAAAAATTTATTGAAATATTAACCGCTCACTACGAAACTAGTCCGATCTAATTACCGGTAAGGGATTTCGTAGCGGTTAACCGCTGTTGGTTAGCCGAATTAAGATGCTCCTTAATCTCTGGGTGTTGCTCTGCAATTTTTAAAACATCTTTACGTCGCAATCGTAATAAGGTCACAGAGGTGATTGCTTTGACAGTTGCCGTGCGGGTTGCCTCACCTAATAGAGCGGTTTCGCCAAAAAAATTACCACTACTCAATTTGGCAAGTTCGGTTTTGCTTTGATCGTCTTCTTGTCGGCTGACTTCTACCCAACCTTGGCTAATCAAATATAGGGCATCCCCATGATCGCCTTGGCCGATAATAATATCATTGTTTAAAAAATATAATTTATGGACGCATTGCGCTAATTTCTCTAAGACTTCATTACTTAAAAATTTAAATAATGGAACTCGCTTTAATAACTCAAGTGCTTCAGCTTCACTTTCAATGAGTGCTGCTTGAGGGATAGTGTTAAAAGCTTGTTCTATTTGGCGTTCCAAATGATGTAGGGGTTTAGCGCTAATAAAACCATGATGGCCACTTTCAGCCAATTCGTTTTTTGCATTAATGAGTGCGCTACGTGATGATAAGAATATTTCGTAGTTATGATAAAAATCTGGAAAGTCTTTTTTAATGCTTTCAATATTTGAATGAAACCAGCTTAAGCGTTCATTGTAATGATAGACTAATTGATTTTTTACTTCGCTATCAATATGCATTTCGTTCTGTACAAAATGTTTGGCAGCTTCAGTAATCAGTATTTGTGCCAGGTTTTTACTTAAACGTTGGGAAAGACGCATATTTTGATAACGAGAGAGAAATTGTATTGCCCAGTCTTTTTCCCGTAGGCGTTTGATGAGGTTATCCTCAAAACGGATAAAAGGATTGAGTTGGCGACCTTTTTTATGAGTGATTACTCGTTCCGGATTATGAATATGTTCTCTAGCACGGACAAATTCTGAGCGAAGATCAACATACACATAACCGGAGATTACCTTGGCTTTGTACAAACGGTTTAAGGTTTCTTGTTCGACTTGCAGGGCATTGAGTTTGTACTGCCGCTGTTGCTGAGTTGCACTCAGCTCAATTTCTTCCGCGGGTAAAACTTTTTCCATATTGGACTTTATTTGCTTAAGTCCTGGTTCGGATAATATTCCTGATTCGATCAGGTTTTGTAATGATTTATCGACGGCAATACGGGCTTTTTCCATACCCTGCTTTAATTCTAAACTTTCATTCTCTGAGAGTTTATCCAAACCAAAATGTTTGATTAAAGTTCGAATGCTGGGAGCGTTAACCAAGAGTGTAAACATAACCACACCTAAGGTTAAAGTTAATAATAAATCTCGGCCCGGTAAGTCGTCGGGTATAGAAAGTACGATTGCAATGGCTAATCCGCCTTTGAGTCCTCCCCACCACATAATATGTTGTTCCCCTAAGGTAACGATGGGCAGTTTAAAAAAGCGGGTGGCCGAAGGAACCAAGGTATAGATCATACTGGCCCGTGCGATTAATACTAAAACAATGGCAATTAAAATTTCATATAGATGACTATAAAGGGCAGAAAAACTGACCGATAAACCGACTAATAAAAATAATAGCGTATTACAAATCAAGGCCAAAAATTCCCATATCTCACCCAATGCATGACCGGTTTCTTTGGGAATGCTGGGTAGTCCGAAAATCCCTAAAGTTACCGAGGCACCCACAACGGCCATTACACCGGATAAATGCAGGCCATGTTCGGCAATAATAAAACTGGTATAAGCAAGGACTAGAGATAATACTAAAATAGCACTGCCAGCCATTGGTAATTTACTGGTGATCCAAGAAACCAATATTCCGAATAAAACACCGACTAATATCCCTCCGATAAAGACTTTTATAAACTCTGCTACGGCCTGTCCTGAATCGGCCCAGGTCATGCCTCCATATAAGGCAATGCCGAGAAGGATGTTGAATAATACGATTGCAGTTGCATCATTGAGAAGTGACTCACCTTCTACCAATGTTGTCAGGCGTTCGGGAGTTCCAAGCTCTTTGAATAGGGCCACTACTGCAACTGGGTCAGTGGCTGAAATCAATGCTCCAAACACTAAGGCGGTGGTAAAATCAATGGATAATAAAAACCACATTCCGGTGCCAATTAAAAATGTAGAGAAAAGTAGGGCAGGTACGGCTAAAGCTAAGACAGGAGCAATGTCTTTGATTAATTGTCGTGCATTCAGATTGAGACCAGATTCAAATATTAAAGTAGGTAAAAAAATAAATAAAACCAGATCGGGAGTGAGTTGAAACTCTTTTAAGGGTTTTAAAAAGTCCCAATATTCGCCAAGCTCGCTTAAAATAATACCAATACAAACGAGTAAAACAGTATAGGGAATGGGTAATTTTCGAAATGCCCCAGCGGTTAACATACCGATGGCTAATAATATCATTAAGATAAGAACCGTTTCTGATATGGGCATGAGTCATATTCCGTTTTTTGTTTTTGCTTTAATTAGGAAGTGTAGTAAAGTGTCAGTTGATAACAACTTTATTGTTTTAAATATGGCATAATTTCATTTACTTAAGAATTATTCCTTGGCTGTTAGAATGATCTCAACACGTCGGTTACGTTGTCGATTTTCCGCGCTATCGTTTTTTTCTAATGGATGATATTTTGATAGACCTACTGCTTCCATCCGAGTCGATTGGATACGATGTTTTCCTTCAAAATATCGAACAACACTGGCTGCACGAGCTGCTGATAACTCCCAATTGCTAGGATATTTGGCTAATAAACTGGCCCCGATGCTGACATTATCAGTATGACCAACCACCCGAATTGTATCTCGGGTATTTACCAATGCTTTTACTAATTTATCTAAGACTTCTTGGCCTGATGGTAAAATGTCGGCACTGCCGGAATTGAACATGATACGGTTCAACATACGAACGGTGAGTCGGCCTTTTAAAAACTCAATTTCGACATTTTTATCCCCTAGTTCTTTTTCCAATAACTGCCTTAACTCTGCTTCTCTGACTCGAGCTGCTTCTTTGTTGCTGAGAATTTCAGCCGCTGAAAGTTGACACTCTTCCAAATGTTTGGCTAATTGATCACGGCGAGTACTAATACTGTTCAAGTTTTTTTGACATTGTTTTAAATTCTCCTGACTAGAAAGTAATTTAGTTTGGCAGTGGGCCAGATTTTTGTCACAAGCAGTGGGCTGTTTGGGTGGGGTGCTACAAGCCGAGATGAGTAGGAGAATAAAACTGCAGAGAAGTATGTAGTGATTAAAATATTGATGGGATTGGTCTTTTAACCCGATGAGACTTTTTTTATTGATGGACATATGCACCCCCAAATCTTATGTTCAGTTATCAAAAAAAGCTATTTCTACTAATAAATATAGTTTATTAAACCGGATTTGACATTCAATTGAGTAGATTTTTTTGCTAGACATCCCGGTATCAATATGTCTTTTTTTATCATCTTTTTAAGGTAATCGGTATCCTTTAATTTTAAAAAAATAACCTTAGCATGTCCTGCTCTCGCTGCTTAATTACCTCCTTGTATTCAACAATAACAGAATAAAAATTGGCCCAGGCCGAACGATAACTTGTTTTGTTACAAAGATAGTCTGGTGTTTTTCTTTTTTCTATCTCACCAAACATTAATATCGTGTAATCTTTAAGAAAGGCTAATGATAAATCCTATATGGAATAATTGATTCATCTTAAAAATTAAGTGATCGGTTTATTTCATTTATAGGGACTAGAAAATGAATTTATTATCCAAAGCGGATCTTATCGCACATTTATTAACTGCTGTTCTGTTTATTTTATTTGTTATTTCCATTTCCTATATGAGTTATAAACTTCTGGTTATAAATACTGAGATCGAAGAAACTCATGTTTATTCGGTAATTCAAAAAATAAGGAATAGTGCCTAAGGATAAGTAAGGAGATAGTGTGATGGGTTCCCAATATAATCAACCAAAGGATACAGTGGTAACACGAATTATTATGATCCCTATTGATATAGCATCTTCGGTCATTGATGATGAAATTCGATATCGGGAATATTTACTGGCAATTCCTGGAATTGTCGGTTTACATATTGATGCAACGGGTGAACTTGAAATTTCTTATGATGTTAATGTGATTGAATATGACGAGATCCTGGTGCATCTGGAAAAAATTGGTCTGCCGATTTCATATTCTCTGTGGGAGCATGTTAAATCTGCCTGGTTTCAATACGTTGATGCAGCGACTCGCACAAAACCCACTCATAATGCCGGTTATGGACGCCATAGTCATAACCAGACTAAACATAAACACTAAATACTACTTGCCTAAAACTTAAACCGGTATCGCATCGTCAATACCAACAATTTGAATTTCATTTAGAATATCACCACTTGAGCTTGAGTCGTCATCAATAATGGTTCGGGTTGCTGTGATTTCCGTAACTCCCGTAGGAAAAACCCCGCCTTGTGGATTGGTTATGGCCAATAAGAAAGTCTCGTTGCTCTCACTGCTTGTATCTCCAATTATTTCCACTCCAATTACGGTACTGGTTTCACCGGCTTGAATGGTAGCAGTGCCAGAGGTTGCAATATAATCTTGGCCCGCTATGGCAGTGCCATCACGAGTTGTGAAGCTGACGGAAGCATCGCTGGATAAGGCGCTACCAATTTGGAGTAAAAAATAATTGGTATGATTGGTATTTCCTTCTGTTGGTGTGGTATCGACTTCAGACGGTGTGGTGGGAATAGTGTTTATCGCAGTTAATGTAGAGGCGTCAATCGTTTGGTCGGCAAATTGCAGAAATTCAATGTCTGATAAAATATCGATGCCATCACTTCCGGTGGATGCACTAACCTGTATATTCGAACCGGATGTTTGAATCAGGTAGTCTGATTTATTGCCGGAAAAAATCGCTGTATCGTTACCATCGCCACCACTGATCGTGTCATTCCCGGCCCCACCAGTAAATGAATTAGCTGCAGAGTTACCGGTCATTGTGTCATTGCCACTGCCTCCAATCGCATTTTCAATGGTGACATCGTAAGCGATTGCCACATTCTTAATAGCAGTTGATGTGGTTCCACTCACATCGGTTTGTCTAATGCCAAGTGAGCTGAATTCTCCAGCATTAAGATTAATATCCATATTGAACGTTTGATTGGATAAATCAAAGGTATCGGTTCCACCTGCATCCCAAATTGTTTTCAATTCTGCAACTGAATTACTAAAGGTATAGGTATCGTTTCCTGTGTTATAGGAGGTATTGGCACCATATAAAAATTGCATGGCGAGAATATCGTATAACATCGGGGTAGTTGGTTGGACTGCGGTGACAGAAAAGGTATTGGTATTACCAATACGGGTGTAGACACTGCCTACACCGTCATAATCCGTGTAAGACATCACTGTATATTGAGTGCTGTCTTCTGCTGTTGATAATATTGCTGAATTTTTAGTTTCAGCTGTAAAAGGGTGTTTTAAACCGAGTGCATGGCCCAATTCATGGATTAAAGTCGAAAAACCTTGGGTACCAGAGCTTAAGTCATCTAATGCGGGGTTAAGCCAAACATCACCACTTTCGTCAAAAACAAAAGAAGAAGACGGCGGTTCATAAGCCCACCCAGCGGTACCTCCTGAAACAATTGAGCTATAAGTGACTCGAATCTCCCCTTGAGTTCCCGGCTCTGATACTTCAGAAAAGGTAATATTGGCAATGTTACTCCATAGTTCTAAAGCATCACGGACATCGTTTTGTTGAGTTGAATTTAAATAAGTAAGTATATTGGGAGAAAAGGGTTCGCCAAGATTGTAATTACTGGCCCAGCTGGAGCTGCTATTGGGAAAGCTATAAGTAAGGCTAACACTATTGCCATTGCTGGTCCCCCACTGTGAGGTGGTTAGGAGTGAATCAATACGATTGTCACCTGATACTGCTGTCTGTGCCATGCTTTTTCCTTGAGGTTTAAGAGCTAACCATTAATTCTTTAGTAATTTACTTGGTTATTGCTTAGCTATCTGTTAAACTAGTATAGTAACTTTTGACAAGTTTAATGAAAAACTTATTCAAAATTTGTGCAATTTCTTCCAAAACGTAGAATTAGTGCAAAAAAATATTGCCAAATGGTGAACTTTTTATTAAATTAGCACTCTAAGCATGGGAGTGCTAATTTTTAACCAAAGTAATTTATGAGGTTCAATTCATGTCTTTAGACACAATTTCAATGCAGTTAGCAGTACCAACGGAGAGTTTGAGTGCGTATATTAATGCGGCTAATGATATTCCTGTTTTAACTGCCGAGGAAGAAAAGTCATTGGCTGAAAAGGTTCAGGCTGACCAGGATCTTGATGCAGCAAGACGTCTGATTATGTCACACCTGCGTTTCGTTGTACATGTTGCGCGCGGGTATGGTGGTTATGGCTTATCCCAGGGTGATCTTATTCAGGAAGGTAACATCGGCTTAATGAAAGCTGTTAAGCGTTTCGATCCTACTCGTGGTGTTCGTCTGGTATCATTTGCCGTCCACTGGATTAAAGCTGAAATTCATGAGTTTATTCTGCGCAATTGGCGTATCGTAAAAGTTGCTACCACCAAAGCACAACGCAAATTATTTTTTAACTTGCGTCGTAAAAAGAAGCGTCTGGGTTGGTTTAATGATGCCGAAGTTAAGGCTGTGGCCGAAGATTTAGGGGTTAGTACCAAAGATGTTTTACAAATGGAAGCTCGTTTAAGCTACCAAGATAATGCGTTTGATGGTCCAGATGACGATGACAATGATAATGTTGTACCGTCTCCGGCAAACTATATTGAGTCAGCTGAACTAAATCCTGAGCAAGCTCTATTAGAGAATGATACTCGAGACCGAAATACGGATAGTTTGCATCAGGCCTTATCAACCTTGGACGATCGTAGTCGTGATATTGTTGCCAAGCGTTGGTTGAGTGATGAAAAAACAACATTACAAGAATTGGCCAGTACTTATAGTGTTTCTGCAGAACGAATTCGTCAGTTAGAAAACAACGCGATGAAGAAGCTGAAAAATGTTATGCTGGCGTAATATTGTTAAGCATCCATGTCTCTGATGGGACATGGCAAAAATTTACAAGCACAAAAAAAGGAGCATTTAAGCTCCTTTTTTTGTTTCTGCTTTATTGTTGTGGTTGTTGTTGAGCGGGATCAACCGGTGCTGCGGGCGCTTCATAAGGATTGCCATAGTATGGATTATTTCCATAAGGACGAGGAGGGTAACCACCCCCACCATAATAGCGTCTACCATAACGATTACCGCGATAATAACGATTATTGCCGCCCCAGTTCCAAGGTGCATCGTTAGTGTCCCAATTCCAGGGACCGTCGTTAGTGTTCCAATTCCAAGGGCCACTATTGTTACCCCAGCGAGAACCGCGCCAAGGTCCGCCTCCGCCCCAAGGACCTCCACCCCATGAGCCGCGGTCATAATAGTTATTGTCTCCCCAGTTCCAGGGTGAGTCCCAGCTATTGCTATTAAATCCCCAAGCTGAAGCTGTGCTTGCACTTACGCCAAGCGCTAAGCCGATTAATAATTTTGAAGTCATTTTCATAGATGATACCCCTCTATTGTTATTTTGTTAATTCCCCGTTTCTTTTGACTTTACTATAACTTATCATATGGAACTTTTCCAATTATAGTTTACAGCCATGAATAAGAGCCCTCAAGGTTTAATTCTACATGATTATTTTGCCATGATTGGTGGCGGTGAAAAATTAGTGTTAACTCTGGCTGATTTTTTAGAATGGCCAGTAACGGCCGGTTTTGTAGAATCTGGCCTATTAGAACAAACTGATTTTGTAATTGCTCTTAATTCTTTACATGCCTATTCAGGCTTGGCCCCGCTACGCATACTCAGTTTGATTCAAAAATGGCAGAGAGTTCGTTTTAATCGCCTAGATAATATTATTTATAGTGGTGTTTATGCTCCATTATCCGTGTTAAATAATCAGGCCAATAATATATTATATTGCCATACTCCACCTCGATTTGTATATGATAAGCGCGACTATTATTTAAATACCCTACCAGCTTGGCAACGTTATTTCTTTAAGTATTTAATCAATTATTTTCGTCATAAATATGAGCTTGCAATAAAAAATATGGATATTGTGGTGGCCAATTCACAGCATATTCAAAAACGAATTAAAACCTATTTAAATGCAGATTCTCAGGTTATTTACCCCCCCTGTGATACACAGCACTTTCAATGGCAATCGCAAGGGGACTATTATCTATCCACGGCACGTTTGGATGGTTTAAAGCGTGTTGACGTCATAGTTCAGGCCTTTATGCAAATGCCGGATAAAAAACTCATTGTTGCATCGGGTGGTTCGGAATTGGACAAGCTTAAACATATGGCGAAAGATTCGAAAAATATCCACTTTAGCAATTGGATCAGCCAGGAAAAACTCTACGATTTGGTCAATAATTGTATTGCAAGCATTTATATCCCTTATGACGAAGATTTTGGTATTTCTCCGGTTGAATCGATGGCAGCAGGGAAACCGGTTGTAGGAGTTAATGAAGGTGGATTAACAGAAACCATTATCGATCAGCAAACTGGGTACTTACTGGATACAGCAAAAAATTTGCAGCCACAGCTGATAGAAACGATTAATCAATTGGATTTGAAACAAGCTAGAAATATGAAAGAGGCCTGTGAAATTCAGGCCAAAAGATTTAGTCAAGAAATTTTTTTAGAACAAATGGGAGCACTTTTGCTGTAAAAGTGGCTATTCTAAGTGGTCTAGCAATATCCTAGCCCATCTTCGTGACTATATTGAATACTTTCTAGTAATAACAGTTACTTAGTTTTTTCAAATCGATCAAGTTGGCACTACAGATTTTTTAGTTTTGTCTATAATGGTTTTTACGTTTCCAATCAGATC
>Ga0209692_10001385_pt1 | contig 33735 bp, 30 predicted proteins | sample tdDd472_FD_187129 | JGI IMG/M metagenome (GOLD analysis project Ga0209692, IMG submission 187129) | Marine sediment microbial communities from the Atlantic coast under amendment with organic carbon and nitrate - tdDd47.2 (SPAdes)... | ecosystem: Environmental > Aquatic > Marine > Coastal >...
CCAACGCCGAGCTGCTGCTGGGCAACAAGACCCGCGTGCTCGCCTGTTCCTCGCCCACCGGCCCGGCCTTCGAGGGGGCACAGATCAGCGCCGGCCAACGCGCCGCGCCCGGCGCCATCGAACGGGTTGAGATCGACCCGGAGACCAAGGAGCCGCGTTTCAAGGTGATCGGCTGCGAGTTGTGGTCGACCGATCCCGGCTTTGACGCCGCCACTGCGACCACCGGCATCACCGGTATCTGCGGCTCGGGCATCATCGAGGCGGTGGCGGAAATGCGCATCGCGGGGCTGGTCGACGGCTCCGGCCTGATCGGATCGGCCGAGCAGACCGGCACTCCCCGCTGCCTGCCCGAGGGACGCACGCATTCCTACCTGATCCACGATGCCAGCGATCAGGGCGGGCCACGCATCACCGTCACCCAGGGCGACATCCGCGCCATCCAGCTGGCCAAGTCGGCGCTTTATGCCGGCGCGCGCCTGCTGATGGACGAGATGGGCGTGGACAAGGTGGACCGCGTGGTGCTCGCCGGGGCATTCGGCGCGCATATCTCGACAAAGCACGCCATGGTTCTGGGCATGATCCCCGACGCGCCGCTCGACAAGGTCACCAGCGCCGGCAACGCCGCCGGGACCGGGGCGCGCATCGCGCTGTGCAACATCGCCGCGCGCGCCGAGATCGAGAGAACCGTGCGCGAGATCACCAAGGTGGAAACCGCGATCGAGCCGAAGTTCCAGGAGCATTTCGTCGCCGCCAACGCCATCCCGCACAAGACCGACCCGTTTCCGGAACTGGCAAAGGTGGTGCAATTGCCCAGCCCCAGTTTCAACGCCGGCGGAGGGGGCGAGTCTGGTGGACGACGCCGCCGTCGGCGCGGGTGACCGCCCCTTCGGGGCGGGCCTCCGGCGGGAGTATTTCGGGCCAGAAAAAGACCTGCCAGCGTTGGCCTGAGATTTCGCGGTGGAGGTGCCGCTGCGTGAGCGGACATGCCGGCCGATCCGCCCGCTTCGCCCCTTGACGCGCCCGCACGCCGGGCGTATTTCGGACCTTCAGAGCGCGGGTATGGTGAAAAGGTATCACGCGAGCTTCCCAAGCATAGCAATACACTACCGGCTTCTTGCAATACCTCCCAAAGCGGTTGATTTCATTGCACAAATGTCCGCAACGTCGTCCCGACGTGTTATACCGCGTTGCAATGCGCTGCCTACAAATTCACTGCAAAATGGGACGACGAAGATGCCAACCGAACGCTTGAAGCTCACTGACGCCGCCTGCAAAAACGCCCCTCCGAACGCCAAACTTTGGGACACCGAGATCAAGGGCTTTGGCCTGTTCACGGGCAAGGCGAAGAAGACATTCTACTACCAGAAGGACGTGCACGGCAAAACGACGCGCACGAAGTTGGGCACCTACCCTGAGACTCGCCTCGCGGACGCCCGCACGGAAGCCGCGAACGTCGCGCTCGAATACGCATCGGGCGCGGTCGCCAAGCGTCAGCGTGCGAGCCGCATACCTACGCTTGAACAGGCGACCGCCACCTACCTCGCTCGCCCCAAACTGCGCTCAGAACATAACAAGAACCAAGTTCGGAGTCAGATTCACAACCACCTGACGGCTTGGCTATCGAAGCCGCTCGACGAGATCACGAAAGCGGATTGCGATGCCGCTCATGCCCGCATCGCCAAGTCAGGTGAGCGCGGCGCGAACCATGTCCTCAAGTCGTTTCGCTCGATCTACAACCATGCGCGACGCATCCACGACCTGCCCGAGTGTCCGACCATCGCCATCGAATGGTTTGCCGAAGAACCGTCGCAGCGCATCATCACCGACCTGACTGAGTGGAAGAAGGTTGTCGATGCGTTGGAGAACCCGATCCACACGGCGTTTTTCCGGCTGCTGCTGACTACAGGCCTGCGCAAGACCGAGGCGCTGTCACTGCGCTGGGATCAGGTGCGCGATGATCACTTGCACCTGCCTGAGACGAAGAACGGTCGCGCGTTCGACCTGCCCTTGATGCCCGAACACCATGCGATCCTCGCTGAGATGCCCCCGATACGGTCCGACTATGTGTTCCCCGGCAAGCGCGACGCCCTGCACATGAAAGAACCCGTCCGCATCCCGTGGACAGCACACGATCATCGCCGCACGTTCGCGACCTTCGCGACGACCGAGGCAGGCTTGCTTGAGGAAACGGTTGGGCGGCTGCTGAACCATACCCCACAATCTGTCACGGGGTCGCGATATATCGTGGTTGACCATCAGAAATTGCGCGAGCCAATGGAGCAGATCATCTCAGCGTTTAAACGCAAAGACCTGATTTAAATCAGAAATAGGTTCTTTTCATAACTCGGTTATGTTGCAATTCAGTCGAACAGCCCCTATGTTCGACCCACGTGAAAATGCCGACGACCCACGCAACTGAACAACGTGAGGGGGTCTGAAAGCTCCGGTCGCCCGAGAGGGTGAGTACCTGTAACCTGCAATGATGCAGGTGGCATTGGGGTAGGCCCATATGGGTCGACACTGGTAACCGAACAGGACGCGCGGACAGAGGCACCTAATCCCCGATGGGGAGAAAGGTGCATTGTTATGCGCGCCCAAAACGACGACCCATATCTCGACACGGAAAACGCCGCTCACTATCTCGGATACTCCACAAGCACCCTCGAATGGTGGCGCACTTGCTCGCCGCGTCGTGGCCCGCGTTACTACAAGATGGCTGGCCGCGTCCGTTATCGGCAGTCCGACCTCGACGCTTGGATGAAAAACGGCCTCGTTGAGACGCGGGGCTAATCGAGATGGAGTGTCTGAAACAGTGGCGAAACATCGCCAACCAAGACGGCCATTCCGTGCGCGAATGGAATTCAAAAGAGCAGAAGTGGTGGTATCGCCCGATCAACGAGCCACTATCGGACGAGTTGATCCGAGATCACCTGACGCGCGGCGATGACTGCCGCGCGATCTGGCTAAACGTCGGCACAGAGACCAAGCCTGACAAACTCGACCACACCCGTTTCATGATCTTCGACTTTGATGATCACAATGAGCGGCTCACCACGGATGAAATCCAAGAACACGTCGCACGGGTCGCAAACGTGTTGAACGAGTCCGAAGTCCCTTACCGGATGTTCCTGTCCGGTGGGGGGCATGGAATGCACATCTGGGTCACGTTCGACGCGCCCAAGCGCATTGACGTGATGAAAGACCTCGCCGATCACATCCTCAAAAAAACAGCTCTCGAACGGAAAGCGGGCGGCGAACTCGCTGATGGCTTTGTCGAGGTGCTGCCCAAAGGTGTTGGTCAGCAGGTGTGCGCGCTTCCAATGGGCCGCGCATCGGTCAGAATGACCGTGAGCGACGATGGCGTGATCCGCGAGACTGCCCCGCAAGATACCATTATCGAGCACTACGTGGGCAAAAAGCGCGGTCGCAAATCGACGACCGAAACAGCCGAGATAAATCGGGACGCCGCCTTTGAGTGTTTCATTCAGAAGTATGACCCTGACAATCGCGATGATTGGGGTGCGGCGGGCATCTGCCTTCAAGAGGCGTTCGGTCGCGAGGACGAATGGGCGCGTGAACGGTGGGTCGCTTGGTCGAAATCGTCGTCTGCCTACAAGCCAGGTGATGAAAACGAATGGGACAAGCTCTCAGGCGCTCAGAAATACACGCCCCTGTCGTTTTGGCGTTTCGCTCAACAGCATGGCTATGGCGGCAAGCTACCTTTCACTGCTGCCGAAAAGCGCAAGCTGCTTGCCCTCGACTTTCTGACGGACGTTCGCATCATCCGCGATCAGTCAGATGTGGCCTATGCCGAATTGAAAGAGCGCGACTGGGTTCGTATCGACACCAACGACTTCAAGAATGCCTGCGCCCTCGGGATGCTTCGCGCCTATCAGAAGATGCCCGCTGAGCAGGACGTGAAGTCAGCCCAGATGATTGCCCTCGCAGAAGCCGCCGAGGCAGCGCCCGCTCATGTCGATCTGCGTTTCGCGCGAGTCGGCGGCAAGCGTTACGTGTTCCTCGCCGACCCCGACCGCAACATCCTCGAAATTGACGCGGACGGATGGCGCATCAACAATGACGCGCCCGTTCACTTTCGCAAAGGTGTTGGCCTGCCAATGTCGATCCCCGAAGATGGCGACCTGTCCGACCTGATCGAGTTCCTCAATGTGGACGGTGACTCAATGGTGTTCCTGCTCGCTTGGATGGTGACGGCGATCATCAATCCCGGCAAGCAGTGCCCCATCGCGATCCTTGACGGCTCAGCGGGATCGGCAAAGTCGTCAACGCTCACCACGCTGATCGAAATGCTCGACCCAAAAGTCGGCGCACAGGCAGGCGAACCCAGCGGCGAGGATGACCTTGTCGTCTCCGCCTATCAGTCGGCAGTCATGTCGTTTGACAACGTGGACACACTTGCGCGGCTCTCTGATGCGCTCTGTCGCCTGTCCACAGGCGGCGGCTTGTCGAAGAGAAAGCTCTATTCTGATGGCGATGTGTTTGCGGTCGATGCGATGCGCCCGCTGCTGATCGCTGGCCTCGATCCGACATTCTACAAGCAAGACCTGATTGAGCGGATCATACGCATCACTTTGACTCGACCCGCTCACTACATGGACGAGGAGGAGTTTGCGGCTTACCGCAAAGAGAACATGCCGCGATGGCGGGGTGCGCTCTACAGCCTCGTTGCGGCGGTTCTGCGTGATGTTCACACAGTCAAGCAGACGAGTTCGCGTTTCGGCGTCTTCGCCCGTGTGGGCGAGTGTGTCGCGCGGCTGCTCGGTCGCGAAGACGGGTGGTTCACCGAAGAGTATGCGAAGGTGCGTCTCGAAATGGCGCTTGAAGCCGGGACAGCGGATAGCGTCTACCTCTTCCTTGCCGACTTCCTGATGGGGATCGACAAAGGCGTCGGGTCGAAGTGGGTGTGCACATCCACCGAGTTGTTCATTCAGATGAAGGATGCGTTAGCGGACCTGAGCCAGCTTGTTGCCGTCAAAGACTTTCCGGGCAATGCGCGAGCGATCTCGCCGCGGATCGTGCAGGCGAGCGGATTGATCGAGAAGGCGCACGGGTGGCGAGTGACGCGCGGCCCACGGCGGGAGTTCATCTTCGAGAAGGTCAACGACGTTGAGGCGTCTGCCGATGCTGTGCTTGAGATGTTCAAGGAATACCAAAGCAGGGCGGCGGACGAGGCTGGCTACTGAGGTTGCACGCAAATTCGCAAACGGCGTGCGTTCTTGGATCTCACACGTCAATTAAATGGATGGATGGTTCGTATCGTCCATCCATCCATTTATTTCGCGCAAGGGAAATGAAATCCTAGTGAGTTTGCGAATTTGCGTGCACGACGGCATTCCTCGCCATCCTCACTCGGGGCGGCGTCTCCGCAGTATGTCAACATGACTGACGTAGTTTGATCGGCATCGAAATGCCTTCGCCTACAAGCCACCTACAAACCGACGACTAACCGCTTGAAATCATGGGCAGCCGTTAAGTTGTCTATGCGTATGTTGAGCGCGTCCGCACACATATGCGGAATAACCTTGGGCATCCGTGCATAAATCCGCAGACCCCGCAAAGGGGACCCCCTGCCGCTGACCCACAACCCCCGCCCCACGGTCAGACGGAATTTTTCCACCAAACCAAGACCCCTCCCATCTCCCGAACGCAGTCGAACATTCTGCACCACAACCCCGGTCGGAGTTCGACCGCACGCCGTCCATATTGGTGATGCGCGGTTCGGCTCAATTGAACGGCCATCCTCGCGCGATCCTTTCAGGGATGGCCGTTCACCCACAACAGAAAGCGATACCCCATGCGCATCACATTCACCGAGCAGGGCGATACCTGCACCCTCCACCAAACCACCAACTCGTCCACGACCGCGTTCTCGATCCCCATCGCCAAGGTCGCCCTGCAATCGGCACTCCGCGAACTCCTGATGAACCCTGAGAAACACGAAGTCATGGTCGATGCCGTCATGGTCGACCGCTACCGTGAAGGCCTTCGCGTGCACGCAGGCGGCGGGCGGTTCGAACTGCCATACGTGAACCTGTTCCCCCTCGTGCTTGAGGCCTCGGCATGACGCGCCCTCGTTGGGATCGACTGCAAGCGCAATATCACCTCATTCGCGACTGCTTGGGCGGAGAAGACAGCGTGAAGGATCAGGGGCAACTGTATGTCCCGAAACCTGACGGCATGAGCACCACCAACTACAACCACTATCTCGACCGCGCCTGCTTCTACGGGGCACCTGAGATGACCCTTCGCGCCCTTGTCGGCCTCGCCCTGCGCAAAGCCCCGGTGGTCAAGCTCCCCTCGCGCCTCGAACCGATGCGTTTAAACGCGACCTACGAAAACGCGCCGATGGACGTGCTGATCGAGGAAATGGTCCGCGAGGTCGCGTCGATGGGGCGGTTCGGCATCCTGCTCGACTTCCCCGTTGAAGGGGCAACGGCGAACACCGCGCCGCACATCTCGACCTTTCGCGCCGAGACCATCGAGGACTTCGAAACCGCCTACGTCGGCGGTCGCAAGGTTCTGACGCGCGTTCACCTGTCGTCGGACGAGACCCACGAAGGAGCCGCCGTCACCTACGAGTTGATCCTTGAGGCAGGCGTCTATCAGTTCCGCCGCTTCGTGCGGGATCAGCAAAAGAACCGGGTCGATGTGGGCGAGAACCATATCCCCCTCGTGAACGGCCAGCCGCTCGACTTCATCCCCTTCGTGATGGTCAGCCACGAGGGGTTGCGCCCGGAGGACGTGACGCCGCCCTTCCTGTCCCTGTGCAAGGTCGCGATCTCGCACTTCAAGAACAGCGCGGACCGCGAACATGCCATCTTCCTGACGGCCAGCCCGACGCCTTGGGTGGCCGGATCGCTGACCGCCGACAAGGTGCCGGCGCAGATCGGTGCAGGCGCGGTCTGGGTGCTGCCCGAAGGCGCGGAAGTCGGAATGCTTGAATTTCAGGGTTCGGGCGTCGCGGCCATGAAGGAGATCATGGAGGAGAAATCCGAAACGATGATCTCGCTCGGCGCACGGATGCTGTCGTCCACGGTCAACCGCAACGAGACAATCGACACAGCGACGCAGCGCACGCGGTCAGAGCTTGCGTTGCTGCACGGCGTAGTGGCGTCGGTCGAGGCTGGCTTGAACCGCCTTCTGCGCCTCGCTGCTGAATGGGTCGGTGACGATCCCGACGAGGCCTCCGTCACCCTGTCGCGCGACTTCATCGAGTCGTCGATGGAGCCGAAGATGATCGAGCAGCAGATGAAGCTTTACCTCAGCGGGATCATCAGCCGCGCCACGCTGCACGAGAACCTGCAAAAGGGCGAGATCGTCCGCGCGGATCGCTCGTGGGAGGATGAAAAGGATATGATCTTCGAGGACGGGGGCGACATTTCCCCGATCATCGGCACCCGCGAGGTGTAACCGTGATCCTCGATCCTGACTTCGGCGTTCATGCGTCCCGGCCAGACGGGCCGCAGTCGCTTTACCGTGCGGTCATCGCGCGGGCCGTCCTCGATCTGTTCGGCAAGGTGATACCCGCACCCGAAGGCGTCGATGCCAATGGTGCACGCCGCGAGGCGCTCTATTTCTTGGTGCGCGAACGTGGTGCGTGGGCAGCGTCTCGACGCGATCTTTGCGGAGCGTGCGGCATCGACCCGGACGCACTGCGGGCGAATATACTGCGGATCATCGACGGCGGTGAAATCGTAGGTGCGGATCATCGCCAGACGTTCGGCGGCATCGACGCGGCCCGCAGCCTGTGGGAGGAAGAGCAGGCACCTGCACCTCGCCCGCAGAAGCGCAAACGTCGCGATGCACCTCCGCGTGGGGTATCACCGAGTTATAGCATCGTCCGTTCGGCCATCCTGCCGCTCCTTTCGGAGCCACGCCGCCTCAAGGATTTGGTCATCGCAACGGACGGGGAATACGGTGACTTCATGATCCGCAAAGTCCTCGCCAACGCCATTCAGAAAGGTGAAGTCGAGCGCGACGACGAAAACCACACCTACATTCTGGCAGCTTAGGGCACAGTGGTAAACGCTCTGGTCGAAAACCGCCCCGCAGCTACCGCATATTGTCGATGCAGACAGGGCGTCAGGCATCTTCACGTTCATTGAAGGGCAGGCTCCCGAGCCTGCCTTTCTTTTTGTGCGAACGTGAAGGAGATGCACAATGCCTGACGATACCAACGACCGCCTGATGGAGCAATTCATCGAGAAGGCGTCACCCAAGCTGCTGGAAGCCCTCTCGGAACATGTGTCGAAGCAAATCGAGGACTCAATCGGCGGTTTGAAGAACCACGCTGAACGGCTTCTCGACGAGGTCAAAGACGCGAAACGCGAACGCGAGGCCCGCGAGAAGCAGCAGGCCGAAGAAATCGGCCAGCTCAAGACACTGCTCGAACGCGGTGACACGCCCAAGGACATTCATCGCAACCTGTCGCCCGAGCCGATCCGGCTAACCCGCGTTCAGGCTCGTGACGCGCAGCTTTACCGAAAGGCCAAGGCGCAGGCCGAGAAGGCAGGCACCACCTTGGAAATCGTCACCGATGACTGATCTCAAAAGCGCCGCCGATTCCACCGCCCGCGAATTCCTGTCGGGCTTCTATCGCAATGTGCGGGAGTTCGATGTGACCCTCGCCCGCAACGCCATTCTCGATTGCCTGTTTTCGGCGGAAGAACCCGACTTCATCCGCGACGTGTCACAGCACCGCTTCTACGCATCGGACGCCCGCCGCGTCATTGGTCGGATGGCCCCGCACATGGTCGAGTTGGCGGGTCGCACCCTGACAAAGGCCGCAGCATGAGCATTCGCATGGATCGCGTTCTGCGGGTTTTGCCCAAAGAGGAAGGAATGGGCCGTCGCGGCGTGATCCGCAATCGGCCTGACGTGGGCGAGATCGTCTGTGATCTCGTCCTCTCCCGCCGTCCTCAGAGCGAGATCGCCAAACGCGCGGGGGTCGATCTGACGACCGTGCAGCGGTTCAAGCAGAAATTCATCACAGACGACGTGCGCAAGGTGGTCATGGCGGAAGCCAGCGTCGCGGAGCAGCATGACCTCGACGACAAGATCAACTCAGGCCAGGACGATGTGCAGCAGGGCCTGCGCGCGATCATCAAAGAGCAGAAAGACATTTACGGCCTGATGAAGGACAAGATCGGAGACGGCCGCGATGTTGAAGACCTCGCCCCTGCCCTCGGTCAGCTTCTCCGCGATCAAGGGCAGTCGTTCGAACGGCTTCTGAAATCCTACACCGCGTTGAAGGAGCGCACGACGGTCGTTCTTTCGATCAACGAGTCGCCCGAATGGAGCAAGTTGCAGGAGGTGCTTTTCGTGGTGTTCGAACAGCACCCGGATGCCTTCGACATGTTCCGCTCGCTCGTCCAAGAGCGGAGGCTGCGGCTTGAATGATCTTTCCCTCTACCTACGCACGCTCGAGGAGCGCCTTGACCCGACTGCGCTTTTCGAGCGTGTCGTAGGTGGACCCTGTGACCCATGGCAGCGGCAACTTCTGACGACGAGCAGCCCGTTCGCGATGTGCCTCGCCTCCCGACGCATCGGCAAATCACAGACGACAGGCGTGCTTGCGGCTCAGACAGTGGCCGCGCCCGGTCGCACCGTCCTGATCCTGTCGCCCACGCTGTCGCAGTCTCAACTTCTGTTCAAGAAGGTGTTGCAGGCATGGCACGCGATGGCGTTGCCGATCCAGAAAACGCGCCTCACGCAGCAGGTGATGGAACTCGACAACGGGTCTGCCATCGTCTGCGTGCCTGCGGGCCAAGACGGTGAATCTGCGCGTGGGTGGGGCGTGAAAGACGGCGGCATTCTGATCTATGAAGAAGGCGCGTTTATCCCGGATGCCGTGTATGATGCGACACTTCCTATTCGCGAGGATGGCGGCTTGATCCGCTTGATTACGACTCCGGGTCGCAAAGGCGGCTTCGCGCATTCGCTCTGGACCGAGAACGACGAGGTGGAGAAGATCACCGCACGTTCGACCGAACTCCCGCGCATGGCCGAAAAGGTCGCCTTCGACCGTCGCTACATGCCGCCTCTGCAATTCGCCGTGGAACACGAACTGCGCTGGGTCGGTGGCGGCGTTCCATTCTTCGCGCCCGAGACCATCGAGAACGCTTTCACCGATACCCCCGAATTGAAATTGGGAGACTTCCTCCATGCCTGAACTCGTGCAACGCGGCGAAGACCTGATCTTGCCTTGCTCCGATCCCGCGGTGACGGTGATACCCGGCTACCGCCGTTACCTCGTGGGCTTGGACATTGCGCAAAGTGTGGATGCCAATGCCTTCGCAATCATTGAGGACACTCGCGTTCCGCAATGGACAACCTACGCCCAAGAACTCGGGCCGCGCCGTCGCGAGATCGTGCGGGCGGAGCGCATCCCGCAAATGGCCTATACGGAACTTGCGCAGGTTGTCCGCAACCTGATGATGCAGGAGCCTTTGGCGTCCACGGGATACCTTGTTGTCGATGCAGGCGGGCCGGGCCGCGCTTTCGCGGACCTACTGGACGCGCGGTCGGTTCGAAACACTCGGATGCAGATCGTTGGCGGCGACAACGAAAGCGAAACCAAGGAACGCGGGCGCACCTTCAATAACGTCGGCAAGAACATGCTCCTCGGCTCTCTCAACTCGGCGCTGCACACCGGGGACTTACGCATCGGCAACTTCCCTATGCGGGCCGAATTGCAGCACGAGTTGGAATCCTTCGAGGCTTCAATCGGCACGTCTGGCCGAATGAAGATCGAAGGCGGCACGAAGGCAGGTCACGCGGACATCGCAATGGCAGCCGCAATGGCTTACTGGCTGAGCGATCATCGCAGCGTCGGGGCGCATATCGGCGCAGCGCCATTGCGGGGGTATTGGTAACAAAAACCGCGCTCTCGCGTCGCTCGTGAGAATCGCGCGGACCGATACACCAGCAACACCATCAGAGACCCACGATTTTTCGCGCGCTGACGGGCGACTCGGTCGTTTCCCCCATCACGGTGGGGCGAAAACGATGACCGCCTTCGCTGACGCGCTGCTACTGGCGGCAATGTCCTCTAGCCCGTTGCAATGTTCTGGCAGCGAACTTTTCCCGCGACTGTGGGCATCTTGGTAATGTCGAAACAGTCAAGAAAGGACAACGACACAATGGAAGACCATACTGCAATGCGGCAAGCCAACCGAGTGCTCGAGCCGGAGGAAGCTTTATCGCCTGCTCGGCTGTTTGGCCCTGACCGTCGCGCTCTCACAGAATTACTTGAGCAGCACGGAGTCAAACGACTGACTATCGACCGTGGCGAAAACTGTCAGACGGTCAGGCGGAACAGCGACGGCTGGCATCTCACTTGTCGCAATGTGCGCTACTGAAACAACGACGGGCGGCCAACTGGCCGCTCGTTTTCATTTGTGGGGTGACACGCCCGGATGTGCGCCCAGAGACCCCCTAAAAATCGCCCGCTGATGGGCTTCCCCTTGTTTTGGGCACATCCATGCCCGCCGACCCAAAATCCGCCTTAGACCCGCGTTGTTGAGTGCGTATCGTTTCTTTCATCGACACAGCCAAGTGCCTCACCAGCGCCCGCAGGTCATCAGATGCCAAAATTTTAGCCAGTCTGGAAACAATCCTGCTCGTTTTCGCATAATTTTCGCATAAAAACCTTGACTATTCATAATTTCCGCATAAAGCTGGCATAAAGAAGCAAAGGAGGTTATGATGATGGGTGAGTCGTAACGGGAAATTCGCCGGATGGCGTATCGCGCGGTGAGCAGCAATGCGGCAACCCTCTCGATGTCCAGGATCTCTGCCCCGATCAAGGATTTCTCCCGATGTCTGACAAGAAACACCCGGAACAGGCGCGAGCCTCTCCGACAAAGCGCCAAAGCCAGCCACGCCTAAACCCCCGCTTCGTCAAATCCATGATGAACGGTCGGTTTGAAGATGGCGGCGAAAGATATGTTTGGGACCGTATCGACGTTGTCGATGAATTGGCTTCAGACACCTCAGAGGACGATGAATCCAATGAGGAGCCGAACCAGGGTGCCGAAGAAGGTACTCGGCGAGGTGGGCAGGTGAGCGTGATGCTTATCCTGCAAGCAGCGACCTTGCTGGTCGCAGTCGGGGCGCTGTTCGCAGCGCTCTGACGTCACCTCCGGCGCTCGGTTGCAGCCGAGCGCCGGAAATCGAAACCAACTAAGCGGGAGTCCGCATGTGATGAAACTTAAAAGCCCCTTGTCTCTGGTCAATCTGGCTGAGAACGGGTTGGGCGATACCATTCTCCAAGAACCGCCAGCGGATAACGTAATCACGCTTGAGAAGCGCAGGACATCTGTCGATCTTTCTGCGCGAACCCTCAAAGAGCTTGATTGGTTGGCTGGCGGTCCAGAAGCGAAGCGGCGAGCCGAAGCAATTCGGACTTCACTGTTTCTTTTTTGGATGCTTGCGGGAATGGAAGCACACAAGACTGATATTTTCGTTCGTGACAGCGACGGGAATAACGCCCTGTTTGTTCCAACCCTTAACGCTATCAATGGTCTACTCCGTGCATCAACCAGAGGAGATGGCATTCGCCTAACTCTTGAGTTGTCTGCAAGAACACAGCGCGAATTGGAGGAACTGCGAAAATACACAGGCGAAACGAAGCAAGCAGATGTTATCCGCCAGGCAATCCACCTCAATTGGGTGTTGTTCAACGAAGTGCAAAAAGGAAGGAAAGTTGTTGTGAGAGAACCATCTGGTGAGGAATACGATCTGTTCGTCGCTGACGTCGACGACACTGACATTCCTGAGAACGTAGTAGCCGCTATTAGACACGGAAAGAGTTGAGAGCCTCACATTTTCGCGTTCTATTTTCTAGCAATCTTTTTTGAAGGGCGGCCAACTCAATTGGCCGCCCTAATTCACTTACTTACGGGATCACTTGCAAGCAGCCACGAGAGCGGCAGCGCGGTTCGTGTCCGCGTCGAGTGCGGGGACCGACTTCACGCCTTTGGGCAAGAGCAGGTGATACTTGCCCGCCTTGCGCTCAACGCCGAGGCCGAGCGCGCCCATGTCAACGCGAAACGCGCTGGACACTGTGTCCTTGGTCCATCCGAGCGTCTCCATCAGTTCTTCGATGGTCGCACCCTTGGCGAGCGCCTTGGCCATCTTGTGCCGCTTGCTGCCCGCCTTCGTGGCTTTGACGTTTTCGGGTTTGCCGGGTTCGACCATCACCCGGTCGGGCAGTTCGCGGGGCTTGCGTGCTTTGGGCTTCTGGGCTTCGATCATTGCGACGAGGTCGGCCTTGGCGGTCTTCTTGAGCGCGGAGGCGGTCAGCTGCTTCGCCAGCATGTCGTTGAGGGCGGGCTTGGTCAGCGTGTTGAGGTCGGTCATTTCTGTCACTCCGTTGATGTGTAGGTCAGCATATTTGACCTATAAATCGCTTATCGGACCTGTCCCCGGTGCTGCTCAACCGGAGAATTGTGGAAACACCTACCTAAGGGGCGAACGCCTACATCCTGTGTTTGCTCGACTTTTCACCACAAGGCGGATAAGTTGACGTCTGCGGCACAACCCTAAGGCAAGAAAACATGACGGTCGGACCAGCAGCAGTACGAGTTAACGCGGTTCTTGCTGCGTTTCGCGATAACGAGAACTCGGATGTCATTGACGCCCTTTGCTACTTCTACGTCCCCATTCTTGATAAGCTCCACGGAAAGCCGATCACCGCTTCATTGCTGGCTAAAGCCGCTAAGCTCATCTACGGCTGGAACCTCACGGAGTCAGTCGGGCATGTCTTCGTTGAGCGACTGGTAGCGCAGGGGCATCTGGTCGAAGAGCAAAAGAACGGTCAGACGATTTTCGTCGCGCAGCCAAGCCCCGAGCTAGCCGCCGATGTAGAAACGTCGATCCAAGAATCATTTGAACAAGTCACCGAGTTGTTCGGGGAGTTTGACCTTGTTTCTGGCGATCTAATCTACAGGCAACTTACCCGTGAGCAGTTGGGCGACCTGCTCGTCCGTTTCCTCATATCGCTGGACGCCTATTCGAATAATGAAATTACGGCCTCCTTAAGGTCAGGAGACATTGCCAACGGGGAACGCAGTGCCCTTCAAGAGCTAACAAACGACGTTTCCGTTTTGTCGCAGTCGGAAACCCATGTCTGCGCACGGTTTGTGCAGTGGCTTTCAAAGGAACAGCCAGAACTGGCCGAGAAACTCAGTCTTTTCGTCGCGGCAGGCCTTTTGGCTGAATTAGTTGAGGATTTCCGCAAGCCCTCCGCACTGGAAACCAAAAGCGAAACAACCTTCTTTCTCGACGGGCCAATGCTTCTCGGCCTCGTTGGGACAAGCGGTGCAGCCCTTCAAGAGGAAGCAAGAACGATTGTTGATGCCTTGAAGTCGATTGGCTGTCGCGTTCAGGTCTTCGGCGAAAGCTGCCGCGAGGCGGAACGAGTTCTCAGGTCCTACTTGAAGGCTTCGCCTTCGGATCGCTACGGTCGCACTCACACGGCCATCCTCAGTGGTGAGGTCGACCGAGCCTACGTGCAAACCGTTGCAGCCGACATTGAGGCGGCCGCCGAAAAGTTCGGTGTAAGTGTCAGGGACTACTCCCTCGACGCCTTCCCTAATGATCATAAGTACTTCGATACAGATCGGAATACTGACGTTTACTCGTTCTTGTCTTGGGAAGGCTCACTTGCCCGAGAGCATGATGCGTTCGCTGTGACAGCGATCATGCGGATGCGCCATGGCAAGCACAAAAACGATCCGCTGCAAAACAGCCATGTCTTCATTTCCTCGAATGAGAAGCTAGTCAGGAAAGCGCGGGAATACTGCTTGAAGTCTCAACTGGTTCGCGAAACACAGTGCGGCCCGGTCGTCGATACCCGAGACTTGGCGACAATCGCATGGCTGCGAACTGGGTTCGAGAACTCGGAGAAGCTGCCAACATCGCACATGCTGGCACAATGCGAACGCGTCCTCCGGGTCCGAAAAGACGTGATCGAAAATGCCCGTCAGCAGGTTGCCAAGTTTACCCCTGAAAAAGTGGAGCAGTTTGAACTGCTCCTACAGGACAATCGCGCGGTTAGCTACCTGATGGACACTGCTCGCGGTTCGTCGGCCACTTTCGACCCCGAACGAGATCAAGAACTTCTGGATGGAATGCTGGATGCAGCCATCAAGGTGGTCCGCGACGAAACAGATGCCAAGCTGTCTGAAAAAGACAAAAAAATTCGCCAACTGCGCGCCGAGAACAAGAAAAGGCAGCAAGAAACCCAAGCCGAATATGAAGCAAGGCTTGAAGACGAAGCCCGGAAGACCGCCGACGTAGAGGCTCGACTAGCCGAATTGGAACGTTTGAGAGAGGAAGATGCGAAACGTCTTACCTCGATTTCATCACGGCATGAGACCGTCATGAACGAGGGCATCGAATATGCCAACAAGTGGATAGGGCGGTATCAGGTGCTGGGAGCCGCAGTTTTGGCCGCAGCAGGAATCCTCGCGACGCTTGGAGTGTTTTGGGATCCCTCATCTCTGCCGCCCATCGTGGACTGGGGTTCCAAGCTCGTGGCTGTAGTCGGGGTTGGGTTTACTGTGCTTGCGCTTCTCGGGAGGCCGGTGCCAGGCTTTTGGCAACTGATCGAGCGCCGTGGCGAGAAGTGGTACTCCAAATATTGCGTGAACAAGGGCGTCCCAGCGATTGAGGCTCAAGAGCGACTGTCGGTCGGAAAAAGTAGGCTGTTGCTGGCGGAACCTGACAAACAAGCACTTGATGCGATCAGCGAGGATGACTAGAAAGACGACGCGGCGGGTGTAGCTCAATGGTAGAGCAGTAGCTTCCCAAGCTAACGACGAGGGTTCGATTCCCTTCACCCGCTCCAATTTGTAGGCAACTATTTTTCGCCTGCAAACTGCCTACAAAACGAAGCAGACGCACCCACTAACCGCTTGATCAAAGGCGGCAAACCAGCATTAGCGGTTAAGCTTCCCAAGCTTAAGTTACGAGTTCGATTCTCGTTACCCGCTCCAGGCCCTCCTCAACATAGACTAACCCGATCGACCGAGCCACAGGCATGCGCCTGACGCGCCGCCGCGCTTGCCCGATAGCGCCCGCGACATGCCCAAGACCGGCCCCCCAGATCCCGGCCGCCGCTTGCGTCCCCTCCCCCTCGGAGGGGGAGGGTCAGGGAGGGGGCATGCTCAAAGAAATGAGGGGGAACGCTCAAAGAAAAAGGCGCCAGCGGCGCCTTTCGCGATCTTCCTTGAGGGTTTCCGAGACGGGCCCTTGCCAGGGCTCCGCCCGTTCGGCCCTGAAACCGTCCCCCGGACGGTTTCCGAGACGGGCCTCACCCCTCCTGCAGCAGGTCGCCGTAGAGCTCGCGCAGGGTCCGCTTGAGCACCTTGCCGGTGGCATTGAGCGGCAGCGCCTCGGTGAACACCACACGGTCGGGGATCTGCCAGCCGGCGATCTTGTCCTCGTAATAGGCGCGCAGCTCGTCCTCGGTCACGGTTTCCCCTTCGGCGGGCACGGCGACCAGCACCGGGCGCTCGTCCCATTTCGGGTGCGGCACACCGATCACCGCCGCATTGGCCAGCTTGGGGTGCCCCATGGCGATGTTCTCCAGCTCGACCGAGCTGATCCATTCACCGCCGGATTTGATGATGTCCTTGGAGCGGTCGCGGATGGTCATGTACCCGTCCGGGTCCAGCGTCGCCACGTCGCCGGTGGCGAACCAGCCATCCTCCAGGATGTCCTGGTCGCCCATGCGGAAATAGCTGTCCAGCACCCAGTGGCCGCGCACCATCAGGTCGCCCTGCGCCTCGCCGTCATTGGGCAGGGTGTTGCCGTGGTCATCGACGATCTTCAGCTCCACGCCGAACGGCGGTCGGCCCTGGTTCTCGCGCAGCTTGTGCCGGGCCTCCTCGGTCAGCGCCCTGTGCTTGGCCAGCGGCTGGTTCGAGGTGCCCAGCGGGCTCATCTCGCTCATGCCCCAGGCGTGCACCGTCTCCACCCCGTAGGTGTCGCGGAACTCTTTGATCATCGACGGCGGGCAGGCCGAGCCGCCGATCACCGTGCGCGTCAGGCTGTCCAGTTTCGAGCCTGCCTGCCGGGCATATCCCAGCAGACCCAGCCAGATCGTCGGCACCCCCATGGCCAGGGTCACGTCATGTCCGTCGATCAGCTTGACCAGCGCCTCGCCGTGCAGGTCCGGCCCCGGCAGCACCAGCGATGCCCCGGACATGGCACAGCCATAGGGCGAACCCCAGGCGTTGACGTGGAACATCGGCACCACCGGCATCACCACGTCCATCGCCGAATAGCCGATCACGTCGCTGGTGTTCGACGCAAAGGCATGCAGCACCGTCGAGCGGTGTGAATAGAGAACGCCCTTGGGGTTGCCCGTGGTCCCCGATGTATAGCACAGCGACGAGGCGGTGTTCTCGTCGAACTCCGGCCAGGCGAAATCCGGATCGCCGTCATGCAGGACATCGTCGTAGAATTTCAGCCCGGGCAGTTGCTCCGCCATCTGATCGTCGTGCGGCCCCATAAGGACCACATGATCGAGGCCGGGCAGTTGGTCGCGCAGCTTCACCACCAGCGGCAGGAAGGTGGCATCGACGAACAGTACCTTGTCCTCGGCATGGTTGACGATGTAGACCAGCTGCTCGGGGAACAGTCGCGGGTTGATGGTGTGGCAGACGAAGCCGGCGCCGGACACCCCGTAGTAGATTTCCAGGTGACGCCGGTTGTTCCAGGCGATGGTGGCGCAGCGGGCCTGCGGGTCGAGCCCCAGCTTGCTCAATGCCGAACCGAGCCGGCGCGCGTTTTTCGCCACCGCGCCCCAGCTGGTTTCCTCGGCACCGCCGCCGGTGGTGTTCACCGAGATGATCGGCGTTTCGCCGTGATACCGTTCGGCATGGTCGATCAGGGACGAAATCAGCAGGGGTTTGGTCATCATCTGGCCAAGCATGGCGCACTCCTCGGGGTTGCCGTCGGGCCGCTGCGGCCCGGGTGAATTCGAATGTCGAGAAGCCTGAGCGACGCGCAATCGGTTCGATCCCGCCTGTTGCCCAATTTCCTCCCACGCAATTCCTGCCAAACCACGGGGGGGCTTGGCAATGACTGACGTTCCGGAACATCGGCATTCGCCCCTCCCCGGCAGCTTGCGGTGGCAAATCCGGCTTGCCGATCCGTCGGCGCGCGCGTAGCAATCCGGCATGGACCTGCACTATCTCACCCCGTTGACGCCCGAAGAGCAACTGGCCCAAGGCCTGACCACGCCGCAGCCGCTGGCGATGGCCGACCGGGTACGGTTTTCCGAACTGGACAACCAGAACCACGTCAACAACAAGGCCTACATGGACTGGTTCGAGCGAGTGCGGATCGAGCATCTGAACCAGGTCGTCGTGCCGTATTATGCCCCCGGCCCCGCCCCGCGCGTGGCGCTGCACAGCGCCACCATCCGCTACCTCAGGGAAATGCTGGCGGGGGAATCCTATATCGCGACCGCCGGCGTTGCCGCGTTTCGCTCATCCTCCTTCACGCTGGAACAACAGATCTGGTCCGGAGACCTGCGCGCCAGGCTGAGCGCGGTGATCGTGATGCTGCGCCCCGACGGCTCGGGCGCGCACTACCCTCTGCCCGAGGCGCTGCGCGACCATCTCAGAATCGAAGAGGGTGCACGGATCGACGCCTAACCGCCGTTTCGCCGCACGAAACCCACAAGCGCCGCGGTCGACCCATCCAGCCCGTCGCAGGCCATGGAGCCGTCCAGCACCGGCCCCAGCGAGGTTGCCATCTCCTTGCCCAGTTCAACGCCGAACTGGTCAAAGGAATTGATCCCCAGGATCGCCCCCTCGACAAACACCCGGTGTTCGTAAAGCGCGATGATCTGGCCAAGTACGAAAGGTGTAAGCAGCGCGTAGCTGAGGGTAACCGAGGGCCGGTTGCCGGCAAAAACCCGGTGCCGCGCCTGCCGGTCAAGCTCGACCCCGGACAGCCCGCTTCCAGCAAGCAGCGCCCGCGCATCTTCCAGCGACCGGCCCAGCATCAGCGCCTTGGACTGGGCCAGGCAATTGGCCACCAGCAGGCGGTGATGGTGGGCCAACTCCGGCTCATGCCCCTGCGCCGCAACGAGGAATTCGCAGGGCACCACATCGGTGCCCTGATGCAGAAGCTGAAAGAAGGCGTGCTGCCCGTTGGTCCCCGGCTCGCCCCAGACGATGGCGCCGCTGCGCCCCGCAAGCGGTGTACCGTCCATCGCAACCGACTTGCCGTTCGATTCCATCTCCAACTGCTGGAGATAGGCCGGCAGCCGCGCCAACCGCTGGTCGTAAGGCAGCACCGCGCGGCTGGGGTGGTCGCACACCTGGCTGTGCCAGAGCCCGGTCAGCGCCAACAGCACCGGCAGGTTCCCGACCCAATCCGCCGTGCAGAAGTGCCGGTCCATCGCCTGCCCGCCACGCAGGAACGCGCGAAAATCCTCCGGCCCCACCGCGATCATCAGTGGCAGCCCCACTGGCCCCCAGACCGAATAGCGGCCGCCGACCCAATCGGCAAAACCGAACACATGCTCGGGCGGGATGCCGAAGGCCCCTGCCCGCTCCGGCTCCGAGGAGATCGCCGAGAACTGCCGCGCCGGATCGCCGCCGCCCCTGACCATCCAGTCGCGCGCGGTATGCGCATTCGTCATGGTCTCGACCGTGGTAAAGGACTTCGAGCCCACGTTGACCAGCGTCGTTTTCGGATCGAGCCCCCGCAACGTGTCCGAGATATGCGCGCCGTCGACATTCGAGACATAGTGCAGCCGCGGCCCGTCATGATAGGGCGCCAGCGCCAACGTCGCCATCGCCGGTCCCAGGTCCGAACCGCCGATACCGATGCTCACCACATCGGTGATGCGCCCGCCGGCCCCGGTCAGGCTCCCGTCGCGGACCGCATCGGCAAAGACCGTCATCCGGGCCAGGCAATCGCGAACGTGGGGCACCACGTCAGCTCCATCGACGGTAACCGCGCCGCCGTCCAGATTGCGCAGCGCCGTATGCAGAACCGCGCGGTTCTCGGTCTCGTTGATCCTTGCGCCCGAAAACATCGCCTCGCGCCGGTCAGCCAGACCGCGCTGATCGCAGAGCGCCAGCAGCGCTGCGCGGATTTCGTCGTCGATCTGGGTCTTGGAGTAATCCAGCCGCAGCCCGTCGGTCTCGGCGCAGAACCGCTCCGCGCGGATGCCATCCCCCTCGAACAGCGCCATTATCCGCCGCTCTTTCACCTGCCCGCGCAGGGTCTTCAATTCCGTCCACATGAAAATAGATTGCCTTCGATCAGTTTATTCCGCCCAATGGACCGTCGCGCCCTTCAGCACAGCCTGCACCGGCGCCTCTTCCGGCGGCAGGGACATCGCGCGCTCCAGCGCCGCGCGTTTCTCGTCTCCATAGATCACAAGATGCTTCGACAGGGCGCCGTCCAGCACCCGCGCGGTCAGCGTGACCCGCGGTTCCGGCACGCCATCGGGCCGCAGCACCGCCAGAACCGGAGCCTCGGGATCCAGCGCCGCGGCCAGTCCGTCGGCCCCGGGAAACAGCGAGGCGACATGCATGTCGGTGCCCATGCCCATCAGCAGGACCGAGACCGGAAGTTCCGGGATCAGCATCGCCTCGATCTCGGCCAGCGCGTCCTCGGGGTCGCCGCCCGGCGCGTAGAGCGGCAGGAACCGGGCCGAAGACGCCCGGTCGGTGATCAGCCGTTCGCAGATCAGTCGCCCGTTCGAGCGCGGATGATCCTGCGGCACCCACCGTTCGTCGGTGGGAAAGACGTGAACCCGCCCCCAGTCGAGATCGGCGGCACAGAGATCGTCGAAGATCGGCCCCGGCGAGGTGCCGCCCGGCACCGCAAGGGAAACGCTGTCATGGTTCAGCAATTGCGCTTTCAGTTCACCCGCCAGGTGGTTGGCAAGATCGATCGCCAGCATCTCGCGATCCGGGTACTCTGCCAGGTTCATGGGTTGATCCCCCGCCATCTGCGTTCGTCGCGTTTCATCAGCAGATCCGCATCGGTCGGACCGGTGCTGCCGATCACATAGGGTTTAGGCACATCTCCGCGCGACTGCCAGCCCGCTATCACCGGGTCGGTCCAGGCCCAGGCCTCCTCGACCTCGTCACCGCGCATAAACAGGGTCTGATTGCCCCGGATCACATCCATGATCAACCTCTCATAGGCATCCGCCGGGTCGCGCCCGTCCGGCCCCAGCGCCTCGGCAAAGGACATGTCCAGCGGCACGTCGACCAACCGCATCCCGCCCGGCCCCGGTTCCTTGATCGTCACATGCAGGGTGATGCCCTCGTTCGGCTGCAGACGGATGGTCAGGATATTGGCATGCTGCCCCGCATCGGCGCCGAAGATCGAATGCGGCGCATCCTTGAACATCACGTTGATCACCGAAGACCGCGCCACCAGTTGCTTGCCCGTGCGCAGATAGAACGGCGTGCCGGCCCACCGCCAGTTGCTGATATGCGCCTTCAGCGCGATATAGCTCTCGGTCGTGCTGCGCGGGTTGCCGACCTCGTCGCGGTAGCCCGCCGCGCCGTCAGGTTGCGCGGGATCGGCGGTGTATTGACCGCGCACGATGTGATGCGGTGATACCGCGTCGAGCGCACGGATCACCTTCAGCTTTTCGTCGCGCACCGAGTCCGGCTCGAACTTGGCCGGCGGCTCCATCGCGATCAGGCACAAAAGCTGCATCAGGTGGTTCTGCACCATGTCGCGCATGGCGCCGGCGCTGTCGTAATACTCGCCGCGCCCGCCCACGCCGACCGTCTCGGCGACGGTGATCTGGATGTGATCGACATACTGGCTGTTCCACAACGGCTCGAACAGCATATTGCCGAACCGCACCGCCATCAGGTTCTGCACGGTTTCCTTGCCGAGGTAATGATCGATCCGGTAGATCTCGCGCTCTTCGAATTGCTCGGCCAGCGCCGCGTTCAACGCCCGCGCGCTGGCCAGGTCATGACCAAACGGCTTTTCCACCACGATCCTGGTATCCTCGGAGACCAGGCCGAACTCGCGAATGCGCCGGGCCAGGTCGCCGAACAGGTCGGGCCCCACCGAGAAGTAGAAGGCGCGCACCCGCCCCGGCGTCAGCTTTTCGCCCAGCTCCGGCCAGCCGCTGGATCCGCGCGCATCGATCGCCTGATAATCGACGCAGTCGAGGAACCCGGCCAGGGCGCCAGCCTCGCAAGCTTGCGCCGGACTGAACTCGCGCAAAGCGCCCGCCACGACATCATGGAATTCGTCGCGGCTCATCTCGCTCCGCGCCGCGCCGATCACCCGCGCCTGCGGCGACATCTGTCCGGCACAGAACCGCCGGAACAGCGCCGGCAGTATCTTGCGCCGCCCCAGATCGCCGGTCGCGCCGACCACGATCAGGTCGAAAGGCTCCACCGGAATCACCCGCGACGCCATGCTTTCTCTCCTGCTGCTCTGCTTCCCGCGCCCGCCTGACGCCCGACACCCGTATCTCACCGGGGTATGACATGGCATCACAACTCCGTCAGGCCGCCGGGGCCGACTTTAACTCCTTGAGCGTCTCAGGCTAGATCAATCTGACCGGAAGAAGGGAAAACCACGGGATGAGAGACGATCTGCACGCCATCGCCAACGCCGGCAAGTTTATTGATCGCCGCGTGACCGCGGATGGCCAGCCGCGCGCCTCGGTGTCGCTCAGCCATCCCGATACCCTGTGGTTCAACACCGGTACGCTGTGCAACATCACCTGCGCCAACTGCTATATCGAAAGCAGCCCCACCAATGATGCGCTGGTCTATATCACCGCCGACGAGGTGACCGATTACCTCGACCAGGCCAAGGCGCGCGGCTGGCCGCTGCGCGAGATCGGCTTTACCGGCGGCGAGCCGTTCATGAACCCGCAGATGATCGATATGACCGGGCGCGCGCTGGCACGAGGCCATAACGTCCTGATCCTGACCAACGCCATGCAGCCGATGATGCGGCCGCGCGTCAGGGCCGGGCTGCAGCGGCTGCGGGCCGAGCATGGCGGCCGCCTGACGCTACGGGTGTCGCTGGACCATTACACGGCCGAGCACCACGACTCCGAACGCGGCACCGGCAGCTTTGCCCGCACGCTGGAGGGGATGGACTGGCTGCGCGACAGTGGAATCGCCATGGCGGTGGCGGGCCGGACCCTCTGGAACGAGACCGAGGACCAGGCCCGCGCCGGCTATGCTTCACTCTTTGACGCGCGCGGATACGACATCGATGCCCATGATCCGGGACAAACCGTCCTGTTCCCGGAGATGGACCTCGGCGCCGAGGTGCCCGAGATCACCAGTGCCTGCTGGAGCATCCTGAACAAATCGCCCGAAGGCTTGATGTGTGCCTCTTCCCGCATGGTGGTCAAGCGACGCGGCGCCGCGCGCCCGGCGGTTCTGGCCTGCACGCTGCTGCCTCACGAACCCGAGTTCGAACTGGGCGAGACGCTGGAAGAGGCCGAGGCGGATGTCTTCCTCAACCACCCCCATTGCGCCAAGTTCTGTGTATTGGGCGGGGCTCGCTGCTCGGCCTGAGGCGGGCATCTCCCCCGCCCGGGACACGCCTCAATACAACCAGTCGCCGACCTCGAAGTTCGCCGCTGTCAGGTCGATCGCCCCACCGAAGCTGACCAGAACGTTGTCGCCGAAGTAAAGCTTGCCTGCAGCGGTATCCATATAGAGCTTGTCCTCCTCGGCCGCGCTCCACACCGATTTGTCAAAAGTCACCTCGGTGTCGCGGAACTCCTCCGCGTCGAAAACAATGACGTCCTTCTTGGTCGAGAAGTCCCTGATCTTGGCCAGCTTGGAATAGCTGTCGAGTTCGAGAAAGACCGTATCCCTGCCCTTGCCGGTGCGAACGTCGTCCGGCGCGTTTTCGAAACTGCCCGAAAGCAGATAGATGGCGTCATTGCCCGCTCCGGCATTCGCGGTTTCCCTGTACATCCCGTCCAGCACGATGGTATCGGCCCCGCCCCTGGTCCGGATCACCGCCTCGAACTCATCGGGATAGGTGGTGGTCGATGCGTTCATCAACACCACGTCGTCCCCCTTGCCCATATCCACCACCAGCGAACTGACCACGGGGATCTCGGCCGAATACTCGAACCGGTCGTCCCCTCCGCCCAAACTGACCCGGATCTCACCGCCGGCCTGCATCGATGGGATCAAACTGGACGCGGTGGCCTGTTGCAGCCGCACCGTTTCATCCAGTTCCCCGCCAAGAATGTTCAGTTCTCCCAGCTTCTGCAGCGAGTCGAATTCCTCCAGCGTGATATCGTATTCCCGATGTTCCACCGAACGCAGCAACGGCGCGATCCCGGACAGGTCCATCTCGCTTTTCGTCGCATTGTATTCGGTCAGATCGACACTGATCTCGACCGCCAGCGTGTCATAACCCTTGCCGCCGTCGAAGCTGAGTTGCGCCAACTGCTCCAGCCCGGAGTATCCGTTGAAGTTGAGAAAGACATTCTGCAGCAGGTCCCGCCCGCTGCCGCCAAAGAACCGGTCCGACACATCGTAATCCGGATCGACCCCGTCGACCCCGTAGAAATAAAAGACATCGTCGCCCCCCAGCCCATAAAAGCTCTCGCGAATCTCGCCGCTGGCGGACAGGGCGTCGTCGCGGTCGGTGCCGATATAGGTGCTGCGCATGGTGATATTTTCCTTCGATGGACTGCCTGTACCCGAACATCCCCGGCCTTTTTCCCGGCCATGGAACCCCGGCGCCAGCCTAAGCGGCGGCCTTCCCCGGCACAACCGGGCGCTTCGCATTGCTCGTATCGCGCACCGCGCGAGCGGTGCGCGGCAACGTCAGTGCAGCGTGAATTCGCCCACCACGTTACGCCATTCCCCCGGCGCGATCATCTTGCGGTGGGTGAAACGCACCGAATGCAGCGGCCCCTCGATCTCCTTTTGCCAGAACTCCACGAATTCGAACAGCCGCGGGTGGTCCGGCGCCAGGTCGTAGTCCTGCCAGACGAAACTGTTCAGCACGTGGGCATAGTCGGGCATGTGATAGAAAAACTCCGCCGTGGTCAGCCCGTATCCCTTCAGCATCAGTTCGGTTTCCGATGTTTTCATTTTTTCGGCCTCTTTCATGCTCTCACAGGACCATGATCGCCGGATTTCACATGTTTTCAACAAAAACAGCATGTTAGCAAGGCGTCGCCCCGGCTGCCAGAGGGATTGGGAAAGGGCCATTGCACCTTATCTACCGGGTCTGATAAGGTGGCGACACAAGATATAGACCCTGCACAAAGAATGGGCACGACAGTTGAGCGATACGCCAGAACCTCCTGAAAACACTGACGAAACCCAACCAGAACGCCCCACCTACCACGGGCCGTCGGTGTCGATCGAAGCCGAGATGCGCACATCCTACCTGGATTATGCCATGTCGGTCATCGTCAGCCGGGCGATCCCCGATCTGCGCGACGGGCTCAAGCCAGTGCACCGCCGCATCCTCTATGCGATGCATGAAACCAACAACGGCCATGACAAACCCTATCGCAAATCGGCCCGCCCGGTTGGCGACGTGATGGGCAAATACCACCCGCACGGCGATTCAGCGATCTATGACGCGCTGGTCCGCATGGCGCAGGATTTCTCGATGTCGCTGCCGCTGCTCGACGGCCAGGGCAACTTCGGCTCGATGGACGGCGATAACGCCGCGGCCATGCGCTATACCGAGGTGCGGATGGACAAGCCGGCAGCCTACATGCTGGCGGACATCGAAAAGGAAACCGTCGATTTCCAGGACAACTACGACGGCAAGGACCGCGAACCCACGGTCCTGCCGGCGCGGTTCCCGAACATGCTGGTCAACGGCGCCGGCGGCATTGCCGTGGGCATGGCCACCAACATCCCGCCGCACAACCTGGGCGAGGTGGTCGAGGCCACGCTGGCCCTGATCGAGGACCCCGATCTGACCAGCGAACAGCTGATCGAGTACATTCCGGGCCCCGATTTCCCGACCGGCGGCGTCATGCTGGGCCGCTCCGGCGCGCGCAAGGCCTATCTCGAGGGGCGCGGCAGCGTCGTCATCCGCGCCAAGACCCGGGTCGAGGAGCTGCGCCGCGACCGCTACGCCATCATCGTCGACGAGATCCCCTATCAGGTCAACAAGGCCGCGATGATCGAGAAGATCGCCGAACAGGTCCGCGACAAGAAGATCGAGGGCGTCGCCCACGTGCAGGACGAGAGCGACCGCAACGGCGTCCGCGTGGTGGTCGAGTTGAAGCGCGACGCCACCCCCGACGTGGTGCTGAACCAGCTCTACCGTTTCACCCCGATGCAGGTCTATTTCGGTTGCAACATGCTGGCGCTGAACGGTGGCCGGCCGGAACAGCTTACCCTGCGCCGGTTCCTGACCTCCTTCCTCGAATTCCGCGAAGAGGTGGTAGTGCGCCGCACCGCCTTCGACCTGCGCAAGGCCCGCGACCGCAGCCACATCCTGTGCGGCCTGGCTGTGGCGGTCTCCAACGTCGACGAGGTGGTGGCGACCATTCGCAGTTCGGCCGATGCCGCAGAGGCGCGCACCCGCCTGATGGAGCGGCGCTGGCCCGCCGGAGAGATCGCCGGTTACATCCGGCTGATCGATGATCCGACCCACCCGATGAACGAGGACGGCACCTATAACCTGTCCGAAACTCAGGCCCGCGCGATCCTGGAGCTTCGGCTGCAGCGCCTTACCCAGCTTGGCGTCAAGGAGGTCACCGACGAGCTCGAGGATCTGGCCGCCAAGATCAAGGAATACCTGGAAATCCTCGGCAGCCGCGAACGCATCCTCGAGATCATCAGCACCGAGTTGCGCGAGGTGAAGGACCTCTTCGCCGTGCCGCGCCGCACCGAGATCGTCGACTGGTCCGGCGACATGGAGGACGAGGACCTGATCGAGCGCGAGGACATGGTCGTGACCGTGACCTCGGTCGGCTATATCAAGCGCACGCCGCTGGCCGATTTCCGCGCCCAGAAACGCGGCGGCAAGGGCCTCAGCGGCATGGCGACCAAGGACGAGGACGTGGTCACCACCCTCTTTGTCGCCAATACCCATACCCAGCTTCTGTTCTTCACCACCGAGGGCATGGTCTACAAGCTCAAGACATGGCGCCTGCCGCTGGGCGGACGCACGTCGAAGGGCAAGGCCATCGTCAACATCCTGCCGATCCCCACCGGCGTTTCCGTCGCCGCGATCATGCCGGTGGACCGCCCCGAGGAGGAATGGGACGACCTTCAGATCGTCTTCGCCACCTCGGCCGGGGACGTGCGCCGCAACGCGCTGAGCGATTTCACCAACGTCAAGCGCAACGGCAAGATCGCCATGGATCTGCCCGAGGCGGTGGAGATGGTCAACGCGCGGATCTGCTCGGAGGAGGACGACGTGATGCTGGTCACCGACTCGGGGCGCGCGATCCGCTTCCCGGTCACCGATGTGCGGGTGTTCAAGGGCCGCAAGTCCACCGGCGTGCGCGGCATCCGCCTGAGCGGCGAGGATCGCGTGGTGTCGATGTCGGTGATCCGCCATTTCGAGGCCGAGGCCGAGCAGCGCGCCGCCTATCTCAAGATGCGCCGCGCCGTGGCCGGCCTTGCCGACGATGCCGAATCCGACGACGAGGACGAGGCGCAGCCCGGCCTGATCAGCCAGGAACGCTATGCTGAGATGTCGGCGGCCGAAAACCTGATCCTGACCATCACCACGGGCGGCGCGGGCAAGCTGAGCTCCAGCCACGACTATCCGGTGCGCGGACGCGGCGGCATGGGCGTGGCGGCGATGGACAAGGCGATGCGCGGCGGTGCCGTCGTCGCCTCCTTCCCGGTCGAGATGGACGACCAGATCATGCTCGCCACCTCCAAGGGGCAATCGATCCGGGTGCCGGTCGAGGGGATCTCGTTCCGCTCGCGCAGCGCCGGCGGGGTCAAGGTGTTCGACACCGGCCGGGGAGAGGAAGTCGTCAGCGTCGCCTGGATCGCGGATCAGGGCGACGAGGACGACAGCGAAGCAGACACCGGCGGCGAGGCCTGACCCATGGAGCGGCTGGCGGTCCGGTTTGACGCCCCGCTGGCCGGACGGGAGAATAACGCGCAATGAACGACCCCCTCGACAGTGAGCTGACCCATGTCTCGACGATCCAGACCTGGGAATGCGATTCCAACGCCCACCTGAACGTCCAGTTCTTTCACCAGCGCTTCCGAGAGGCCGGGCACCTCTTCCGCCTGCGCCACGGCCTGCCGGGCACCCCGATGGTCTCGGCCCACACAAGGTTCCGGCGCGAGCTGCACGTCGATGACACCGCCACCATCTTCACCCTGCCCGTGCAGGACGCGGACGGGCAGCTGTTCCTGCTGCACCGGCTGACGCTCGACGGCGAAACGCTGTGCTGCACCTCGCTGGACCGGCTCTCCGGCACGGTGCCCGGGCTGGTCGCCCGGCCGCTGACGGAGATCCCCGAGGCGGCGCCGCGCGGGCTGCCCGGGACGCCGACCGTGCCGATCGCGGACACCGGGGCGCTGGTCGCCTCGGGGGCGGCGCGGATCACCTGTATCACCCATGTGCTGCCCGCCGACATGGACCACGCCGGCGAATGGCGGGCCGAGCGGCTGGTGTCGAGCTTCAGTAACGGCGGGCAATCGGCCTGGCAGATGATCGGCGCCACGACCCCCTATTTGCGCGAGCGGAACCTGGGCCGCGTGGTCGTTGAGATGACGCTCGACCGCTTCGCTTCGCCCGCCCCCGGCGCGGTCCTGCGCCAGACCAGCCGGAGCATCGAGATGAACGAGAAAACCTATCGTTTCGGTCACCAGATCGAGGACGCGGTGACCGGCACCCTCTATGCCGCCGGAGAGGCGCTGTCGATCCTGATGGATCTCGGCAGCCGCAAGGCAGTGCCGATCCCACAGGAGCTCAGGGCCCCCGTCCCCGCCTAGAGCATGCCGCGCGCGATATGCTCGATCTTGCGGGCGGTCGCCAACAGGCGCGGTCCAAGATCCTGCCGCAACCGTTCCGTGGTGATGATCGAGCGCAGCCCGCCGACGTTGACCGCGTAGACCGGATACCCGTCCGGACGCCGGATCACCGCGCCGGCGGAGTTGGCCTCGGCGATCCAGTCGCCACCGCTCAGCGCGAACCCGTGCTCGGTCGCATAGGCGATGGCCGCGCGCACCTTGGGCTCGACATCGGGCCATTCGTCGCCGAACTGCTCCGCCTCTGCGTCCAGATGCGCCTCGCGTTCGTTCTCCGGCAGCGCGGCAAGGAACGCACGCCCCATGCCGGTGCTGATCATCGGAATGCGCGAACCGACGCCAAGCCGGATCGCCATCGACGCAGGCGTCCGACAGGCCTCGATATAGATGATCTCATGCCCGTTCGGGGTGCCGAGATAGACGCTGGCATCGGCATATTCCGCCAGCTCCTGCATGTAGGGCCGCGCGATGTCCCGGATCTCCATCTGCGCCATCACGTCATAGCCCAGCGTCAGCACTGCCGGCCCCAGCGAATAGCGCCCGGTATCCTCGTCGTAGTTGAGATAGCCAAGCTCGGTCAGCGTGAAGGTCAGCCGCGACACCGTTGCCTTGGGCAGATCGACGCGCGAGGCGATCTCGGCATTGCCGATCGGGCGGTTGTCGGGGCCGAAGGATTTCAGAACCGCCAGTCCCCGCGCGAGCCCGGAATTGATCCTGTAGTCCTTCTGTCCACTCGATTCAGACGGGGCTTCTTTTCTTTTGACCAAGGCGATTTCCAATTTCGGGCTGTCGAATTGCTATAATGGCACAAAGACATAGCGATCCGGAATACCGAACGCAAATCCCGTGAACCGCAGGTTGTCCGAGCCGCGAAATCACCGCGCGGCGATCTCGCGGTAGAGCGCCACGGTCTCGCGGATGCCCACCTGCAGGGGCTGCTCCTCGACCCGGCCGATCACCTGCTCCAGCGCGCCGGTCTCGAACCCGTCGCAGGGCGAGATCCGCACCGTCTCGGCGCAGCTCACACGCGCGTCGGGCACCGCAGCGCGGATGGCCGAAACGACCTCATCGGTGGAATGAACCGTGTCGGTCACATCCGACAGCAGCGCCCCGGACCAGGACGCGACGGCGGCCCGTGCAAACATCTCCGCAACATCGCCGGCGTATTGAAAGCAACTGCGCGTGGTAAAGGGGATCTCGTACGCCTTTCCCAGCGCGGCGGCCTCGATCGCCCGCGTGATGGCCGAGGTTTCGCCGTCGTCGCGCCCCACCCCGTAAACAACGTAGGGCCGCAGCCCCAGGCTGGGCACCCCGTGGTCCTGCCAGTAGATCCGGGCGATCTCCTCGTCCGTTTTCTTGAACACGCCGTAAAGGTTCGACGGCGCGTTCGCCGGCCCGCGCGGTTTCGCGGCGATGGAACTGGTATAGATGATCCGGTCGATCCCGGCCTTTCGGGCCGCCTCGAAGATGTTGATATGCCCGCCAATGTTGATCGCGGCCCCCAGCGCGGGCCTCTCGCGGCATTGCGGGATCTGCAACGCGGCCAGATGGATGATTCCGGTGGGGCGGGTCTCCTCGATCAACGCCTCGAGGACCCCCGCATCGGTCACGTCACAGCGGTGAAACGTCACCAGGTCGGCGGGCAGATCCGGTTTCAGCAGGGCCAGCCTGCGATGATCCTCACTGACGTCGGTGGCAACCACCTGCACGCCGCGCTCGACCAGCCGGGAAATGATCCATGATCCCAGGAACCCGGTTGCCCCGGTGATGAAGATCCTGTCGCCTGATGCCATCGCCCGCCCCCAATTTTTTCCTGCCAAACTTGGAACCCCCACGCGGCACCGGGGCGCTCCACCGCGCGACAGATGCGCAGGAAGGCCCGTCATGCCTCTGATTCCAATCTCTTTTCTTCTTACCCACCCCACATCCAAGGATCTGGCCGAGCTGATTACCGTTCCCGGTCCGAAGGGTTTTCAATATTTTTAAAACCGTATTTCAATTCTGGTTGAAAGTCAATTTCGAAACCGGTAGCGTCATCGCCGAGGAGCCAGACGGCCCGCCCCCGCTCGGTGCGTGGCGGACCCAATGCCGGAGGAAACGGAAAACCCATGCCGAAGACGAATGAAATGGTTGTACGCACGCTGATCGAAAGCGGCGTGAAACGGGCCTTTACCCTGCCGGGGCTGGGGGTCACCTGGTCCCTGCCGGCGTTCTACGATGCCAAGGACGACTTCGAGATCGTGCTGTGCCGCAACGAATGGATCGCCTCGATCATGGCACAGGCGGCCGGGCGGCTCACCGGGGAACCCTCGGTACTGATGGGCCAGGGCCCCTGGGTCACCACGATGGGCGGCCTCGGCATCCTCGAGGCGCATTTCGCCGGCTCGCCGATGGTGGTTTTGACCGAAACCTCCGATTACGACGGTTACGGCCAGATGGGCTGCTATCAGACCATGACCGGCGATTACGGCGGTGCCAACGCGCTGGCCTCGCTGAAGCCGATCACCAAATACGCCACCTATGCCACATCGCCGGAAGAGGCGGTGTTCGGCACCCAGATGGCGGTGAAACACGCCTCCCTGCCCCGGATGGGCCCGGCGGCGGTGGTGATGAAGACCTCGATCATCCGGCAGGAGTTTCCGGAGGCCGCCAAACCGGTGATCTACCCCAGTCCGGGCTATTTCGCCTACACACCCGCGCGCCCCGACCCCGAAGCCGTGCGCAAGCTGACCGCGCTGATCGACAAGGCCGAGCGCCCGGTAATCGTGGCCGGAAACGGCGTGCTGGCCGCCGAGGCCGGTGTCGCGCTGCAGGCGCTGGCGGAAAAGACCGGAATCATGATCGCCACCAGCTACAACGCCAAGGGCGTGATCGCCGAAACCTCGCCCATTTGCGCCGGCATGATGGGCACATGGGGCCACCGCACCGCCAACCGGGTCGTGGCGCAGGCCGACCTGGTGGTGATGCTGGGCGCCTCCATGGGCCCCGACTACACCCGGTTCCGCGACCCCGGCCTGATCCGTCCCGGCGATCAGACGCTGGTGCAGGTCGATGTCGATCCGCGCAACGCCGGATGGGTCTATCCGGTCGATCTGGCGATCACCGCCGATGCCGGCGACGTGCTGGCGATGCTGGAGGAGATCGGCCTGTCGCAGGAGCGCGCCGAATCGCGCACCGGGGCGGGCATGGACCTCAAGACGCGGCATGGCTATTTCGAGCTGCCCGATCTTCCGGCGGCGCAGGGCACGGTGCATCACACGGACGTGGTGCGCGGGCTGCAGGATTTCCTCGGCCCCGACGACCTGCTCGCGCTCGATGCCGGCGCCCAGCGGATCTGGGCCACCTTCGGGCTGCGGATGCCCTATCCCGGCCAGCTCCTGGTGCCCGGCGGCACCGGCGTGATGGGCTGGGGCGGACCGGCGGCCACGGCGGCCAAGATCGTGCGCCCGGACAAGCGGGTCACCTGTCTGGCGGGCGACGGCGGCTTCATGATGACGGTGCAGGTGCTCCCTACCGCGGTGCAGCAGAACCTCGACGTGGTCTACCTGGTTTCCAACAACGCCGGTCTCGGCATGGTGCGCGACAACCTCGGCGACAAGCGGATCGCGGTCGATTTCAACGACGTCGATTTCGCCAAGGTCTCCGAGGGGATGGGCGCCAAGGGGCTGACCGTCTATCACCCGAGCGAGATCCGCGATGCGCTGGACGAGGCGCACAAGATGGGCGGGCCGGTCGTCGTCGACGTCAAGGTCGATCCCGAGGCCAGCCATCATCAGGCGGTCGACAATGACCCGCTTTGAGGGGCGCCGCGCGCTGATCACCGCCGCCGGCAGCGGCCTCGGACGGGGCATGGCCTTTCGGCTGGCGCAGGAGGGCGCCGCGGTCACCATCTGGGACCGCGACCCCGAGGCGCTGGCCGAAGCCGCGGCAGAGGCCCGCGACGCCGGGCTGAACGTTACCACCCAGGCGCTCGACATGACCCACGAAAAGGCGATTGCCGGCGCCGTCGAGCGCATGGCGCAAGGCGGCGCCATCGACGTGCTGGTCAACAACATCGGCGGCTCGTTGCACACCCCGTTCCGCTTCCTCGACCAGAGCGAGGAGGATTGGGACCGGGTGATGAACGTCAACGTCACCGCCTGCGTGCGCACCACGCGGGCGGTGCTGCCGCATATGGTGGCGGCAGGCTATGGGCGGATCATCAACATGGGCTCCAAGGCCGGGCGCTTCGGCAGCCTCTTCGCCGGCGCCAACTACGCCGCCTCGAAGGGGGCGATGCAGGCCTTTACCCTGCAGATCGCGCAGGAGTTCGGACCCCACGGCATCACCTGCAACACCCTCTGTCCCGGCGCGATCCTGACGCCCCGCGTGCAGCGGCTGCTGTCCGTACGCCAGTCCGAGGAAGAGCGGCAAAAGGTGCTGCAATCCATCCCGGTGCGCCGTCACGGCACGGTCGAAGACATCGCGGCAGCGGTGGCCTATTTCGCCTCCGAGGAGGCCGGTTTCGTCAACGGTGCCTCGCTCGACATCAACGGCGGCCAGGCGATGGTGATCTGAGGCGGGGGCCCTGCCCCCGCCGGACCCGGTTCAGGCCGGATTGTACGAAATACCAGCCGAATTCCCGGATCCCTCGGCGGTGCGCCGATCACCCCAGCGGCGGCTCCCAGGCCTCGGGGGCGCGCGGGTGGATGTCGGTCACAACGTCGATCAGCACCGGCTTGCGCGCCGCGATGGC
>Ga0209692_10001386_pt1 | contig 33735 bp, 36 predicted proteins | sample tdDd472_FD_187129 | JGI IMG/M metagenome (GOLD analysis project Ga0209692, IMG submission 187129) | Marine sediment microbial communities from the Atlantic coast under amendment with organic carbon and nitrate - tdDd47.2 (SPAdes)... | ecosystem: Environmental > Aquatic > Marine > Coastal >...
TGATGGAAATCGCTATGTACGCTATCCCCATTTTTTATATTTTTCATTTTAATGCTACTCCGTTATCACTTTGAAGCCAACTACAGTAATATCATCCCTCTGATTGGATCCATCGCTGAATTCATCAAGAATCCGCTCCATATGCTTTTTCTGTTCGATAAACGATTTGTATTGCATCTCTATCAAAGCCTTTGTATACCTGGTCCATCCGAAACAAAATTCTCTTTCACCGCCACCCTGATCGAGATAACCATCGGTTGTCAGATAAAATGTACTGGATTCACTAACATCAAATGTGTAGGAATTGTAATTATAACTATCCATGGAACGTTTAAAACCGACTCCCTGGCGGTTTCCCCTTACCTCTACGAGACCCTCTTTATCAGTGTAGTGATAGAGTCGGATTCTCGATCCCGCATAAGTCAGTTTCTTTGTCTTTTTGCTATAGTGGCACAGTCCGATATCCAGACCGTTATCAGAGATATCGGCTACGGTTCCCTGACTGAGATTCTTTTTCATAATGATATTTAACTGATTCAGAATTTTTGAGGGACTATCGTGATTGATGTGAATAGCGATTCTCCTGAGTGCGGACGATGCAGCCATCGATAATAACGCTCCCGGAACACCATGACCTGTACAATCTGCTAAAGCAAAGATAGAGTCATCACCATCGTGATGAGACCAGTAAAAATCACCGCCCACAATATCTTTGGGTCTCCAGATGACAAAGTGATCGGAAAAGATCTTATTGAGATCCTCTTCCTTTGGCAATGTGGAACTGAGAATAATGCCGGCATATTCAATGCTTTGCATTATCTCTTCATTTTTATTCCTCAATTCAGCTGTACGGGTTTCAACTTTTTCTTCAAGGTTTTTATTGAGTTCTATATTAATTTCATGTGTAATTTCCAGATCTTCATGAGTCTGTGAAAATCTTTTTGCCAGTATGATGGAGTAGAAAACCATCATGACAAAGAATCCTTCACCAATTAAAGGAGCTCTATTTATGATAACTGCAAAGCTAAGCATACTATATACAAAACTTATTGCTAAGAAAACAAAACTTACGAACATCATTTTGGAATAAAGCAATTTCTTTCTAACAGTATTTATACTTACAAAGAAAAGATAAATAACAAGAAAAATATAACTTAGATTAAATATGAGATATACATATTTATTAAAATAGAAAAGTTGCCCGCTTACAATAAATTCTATTACTACAAATAGATTCATCAATATATAAAAACCACTGAATATTTTTGCTATTTTACCCAATTTCATATTAAAAAAAGAATGTATAAATAAAATTGGCATTAGATACATATTTATTCCACCTAAAAAAGTAGGAATCCAATATGCCCAGGCAGAATCAAATAGATATAACCAAAGTCCGGAAAATCCAATAACAAATAATCCAACTGATAAGCTGAAAATAGAAAAAACGAGATTATACTGATCTTTCTTTCTGAAAAAATATCGGATCAGGAAAAAAGCAAACAGGAATAGACTGATAAAACCGATCGCAATGTCTTTTATCAGAATCCTGACCCATCTTTTCTGTAATTTAAAGTAAGAACCCATATAGAGAGGACCGGCAAACCCCCCAACACCACTAAAAGAGCTGACTCTCAGATTTAAATGATTAATATCTTCTTTGATCAGATTCATTGGAAGAGATATCAACATTGGTTTGCTGCCATGTACTCCCCCATTTACATTATTCTCGAATGAAGCACTTTCGTAGATAAAAATGCCATTGAGGTAAATTTGAAAAGCATCATATCCAAAAGGTAGAGATAGGCCAAATGAATCTATTTCATTAATTTCATCCATTTTAAACGGGAGGCTATACCAGCTGTTTTCATATCTGTTCGAAGCTTCAGGTAATTTAAACTGCCAGGGATCTGTAGGAGATATGGGATACCACTTACTCTGTTCAATTGTCCAGTTCCTGTTGCTCATTTTATCATCAAGAACAAACATCCAACCTGAATTGAGATAAATGACATCATCTGTTGAAGGGAAAATTGTTGGTTCAACATAATCCTGTTCATCTGCAAAAAATGATTGTAAGCCCAAAATAAAAAAAATGACAAAAAATATATAATATTTAAACTTTAGACTCACAATAATTTCCTTACAAAAAGATTTTAACAATTATTAATAAAAATAACCCAATTTTGAACTCTTTAAATCATCTTTGTTTTCAATTATTTTCTTACATTCTTCTTCTGTTACAGCATAACCTTTTTCTTTTAAAAAATTTGATATAGCAACATGATCAGATTCCTCAAAAAACTTGTGAAATTCATCAGCCAAATTACTGTCTTTTGACAGATCGACTACTAAATCAATAAAATTTTTCATAATTTCCCCTTTTTTTGTGCTTATATTTATTGTCATCTTATAGGTCAACAGAAGGGGTTGTCAAACAATTTACTTATTTGATCATACATTATATACAATATAGAATTATATGTTATTTTATATCAATGAATGAAAATATAAAATCCTTTGAAGTTACACATAGATGTAACCTCTCAGATAATTTCGTTGAGATCAGGAAAGATTCTATTTTGCCTTGAATATAAGGAATAAAATGCTGAATAATCATTTTAGTGCCATTATTATGAGTATATTAAAATATGCCATAGAAGTGGAAAAACAAAATTATTATGCAAATTTTATAATACAGGAGACATTTAAGTTCCATTCTGTCGAAAGGTTCTGTGGTTGATAAATTGATAGATATATTACAAGAGAAAAACACAATTCTATTAATTGTACCTCCTTTTGCACAGGTTGAGTTTCAATCACTGGCAATTCACACATTACAGGCTCTGGCTAAAAAAGAGGGGTTTTCAGTAAAAATTTTCTATGCAAATATCCATTTGGCATCTATTCTTGGACCGGATTATACTTCTTTCTGCGAAATGAATTATTTTCTTTTAGGAGAAAGAATGTTCGCAAAAGCTGCGTGGGGAGATAAGGTTCCCAATCAGATTGATAAAACAATTTATAATTACCGTACTATTTATGATCGAGATTATAATCCCTTACAATTATTCCCTCAAATCACTGAACTTTCCCGATCTCATCTTAAAAAAATAGAAGCGAAAATCGAAAACTGGATGAAAATCCTTGAAGATCAATTTCAAGACTTGTCATTTTCCTATGTCGGAATCACCAGTAGTTTTGAGCAGAATAATGCAGCCATGGCCATTCTACAACGGATCAAAAAAGCTAATCCTAAAATAAAAACGTTATTTGGAGGATATAATTGCGAGGGAGAAAATGCAAAAGGAATCAGATCTCTAGATCCGGACTCTCAGATTATAGATTATATCTTTTCTGGGGAAAGTGAGAATACATTTCTGGAATTTATTAAAAATGGAAATAATGAGATTTTTCCAGAAGAAAGTATAATAATTGGATCACCCTTGAAAAATCTGGATGACCTACCCGATCTGGATTACTCAGATTATTTCACCCAGATAGAAAAGTATCTTCCCCGTAATGCTCTGAAACGAAAGGACATGAGTCTCGTAATGGAAACAAGTCGCGGCTGCTGGTGGGGAGAAAAGAATCAATGTAGATTTTGCGGAACCTCCGAACGAATATGTTTTCGGGAAAAGAGTTCGAATCGAATAATCAAAGAAATTAAAGCTGCAGAGAAATGGAACATATCAAAACTACATATGGCTGATCTGATTATGCCTGAGAAAAATTTTGAAAAACTACTGCCCCTATTGAAAGAAAACGGACAAAACTGGGAAATTTATTATGAGCAAAAAGTAATTACAGATTACAAAAAACTGGCACTGATTAAAGATAGTGGGATTTCAAAAATCCAGCCTGGAATAGAATCTTTTTCAACAGAACTTTTAAAAAAAATGAGAAAAGGATTATCTTTGAAACAGAACCTCATATTTTTAAAAAATGCTCTATTGCTTGATCTTGATTTATACTGGAACATCGTATGGGGTATACCTGGAGAGACTAACAAGGAATACAAAAAAATGAATTCACTTATCCCGCTGATCTCTCATTTGCATCCACCGGTTGGCATTTTCTATATGACACTAATAAAATATAGCCCCTATTATAATGAACCGCATAAATACGGGATAAAGGACATAAGACCTCTACCTTCATACTCCGTTGTATACCCCGATGGGACACTTCTTGATAAGATTGCTCTCATCTATACATGTAAATATAAAACTGAAACAATGGATGACCAGAATGAAATCGATAAACTGATAGCTTCGGTGGAGAGATGGAACTTACAATGGAAACATATTCTAACTCGTCCACGGCTACAGATAGAACTTCAGGATGATAATAAAGCTGTATTGATCGATACTCGTAGAATTGATGGAAACAAAATGAAAAACGAATTAACAAAAGATCAGATAAATGAACTACGGTGTTCTAAAAAATATACAGGGACTTCAATTCAAAACTGGGCTTTAAATATAAAAGCAGCCATATTGGAAGAGAATGAAATAATACCTTTAGTGATAATTAATCCGGAAGTTATAAAAGGAATTTAAAATAAACAAAAAGAAAAATAGATACTAACGAATAAAATAATATCTGGAAATTAGCTAAAAAACAAATTAAGTCAATAAAACTTTAAAGGTTGTGAGTTTAGAAATAATTATTGAATAATTAAATCGAAACTCACTACATTTTTGAACATGTAATATTGCATGATGATTAATCCAAAATGTAAGAACCTATAATTAATAGAACAATCCTAAAGACGAAGGTTTTTTTATGTCTTCTTGATTTTCAATCATACGTTTGCATTCTTCTTTATTAACACTATATCCCTTATCATTTAGATATACGGATAATTTACTATGATCAGCTGCTTTAATATACTTATGGAAACCATCATTTAGTTTATTATCCTTTGATGAATCTACAATAAAATCAATAAAATTCTTCATAATCAAATAATTCCTTTTAATTAGATATTTTATAGCAATTTTATACTTAGAAGTAGTGTATGTCAATATTTGTTTAAATTTGATTAATTTAATATCGAATATTTGTTAAAAAAATAATTGATAAATTCTATAAAAGACCTCATAATTCCCAACCTAAATGAATAACACTGTACAAATAGAAGTTACAACAAAATGCAACCTAAAGTGCTTGAATTGTTTTGCTCATGCTAATAGTTCTGAACTAGGAGATATGTCTCAATATCTGGCTTATGAAATATTAGAAGAAGCAGCAGAATTGGGTTTCAGACAATTAAGCATTACTGGTGGTGAACCCTTTTTATGGCCATATATCATTGATCTGCTGGATTTAGCAGAAAAACTAAAATTTACTTATATTCTCATAAATAGTAATGGTCATCTATTAAGCAATGAACTCTGCAAAAAACTAGAGCAATATGGAGAAAAACTGGAAATCAGCTGTAGTTTAAATGGATTCATTGATGAACATGAACGTACAAGAGGATCAGGATCATTTAATAGCACAATATTGGGGATTGAGACAGCATTACTTCACAACCTAAATATTCATATTTATTCAGTAATAGATCGGAAAAACCTCAAAACATTACCATATTTCACAGATTTTATATTAAAAAAATACCCTGGAGTTAGAAATCTTGTGTTTATACAACTCAGAGGTATAAATGATGACTATTACAAAGTTGAAGACTTAAAATTAGAACCTGAGGAATTCATTGAAATGGTAAAAATGGTTGCTTACCTATCACTTGCTGGCAAACCGGTACAAATTCTAGAAAACTCTCTATCTACAGTTGTTGCAAATGAATTTGGATTCAGATGGTTACCTACATCACCAGATATAACTATTTCTGGAAAAATAGTTGTCCTGCAAAATGGAGTTATTACAGTTAATCATTCTTCAATGAAATCATTGAGTACATATCAGCATAATTCTTTGAAATCTGCTCTTTCATCAGATACATATATTAAATATACAGAAGAAGAATCAAAGCTCTGCTTAGAATGTCATTTTTCTGATAAGTGCCAACAAGCTGGTAAAATACGGCCTTCCAGCCGTTATCATAACACAGGAAATGAATCAATTCCTTTTTGTAGAAAAGTATTGGAGTTAATAAAATGATAAGAGAATTGAAAGAAAAAGCTGATGTATTATTGATTGTTCCTCCTTTTGGGCAGGTTGAAGTACAATCCTTAGCCGTTCACACTCTTCAAGCCATTGGAGAGAAATATGGTTATACAATAAAAATTTTTTATGCGAATATGCATTTAGCATCTCATTTAGGTTCTGATTATAATATTTTCTGTCAAATGAATTATTTCCTATTAGGTGAACGAATGTTTGCTCGAGCAGCATGGGGTGATAGAGTATCGAATAAGATAAAAGATAATATATATGATTTTAAAACAATATATAACAGAGATAAAAATCCTGTTCAGTTTTTCCCCGCTCTCAAAGAAATATCTGTTGATAATCTGAAAAAAATTGAAAATAAAGTGTATAACTGGACTGAATCACTCAAAGAAGAATTAAAGGAATTACCATTTTCATATATTGGAGTAACTAGCAGTTTTGAGCAAAACAACGCTTCCGTGGCTATATTAAAAAGGATAAAAGCGGATAATCCGGAAATTAAGACTTTTATAGGAGGTTTTAATTGTGAAGATGAAATTGCTCATGGGATAAGATCCCTAGATCCACAAGCAAAGTATATTGACTATATTTTTTCAGGAGAAAGTGAACACACATTCATAGATTTTCTGAATAACGGAAAAAAAGGGATATATCCTAAGAAAAATATAATTCAAGGATCACCTCTAAAAAACATGGATGAACTGCCCATTCTCAATTATTCAGAGTATTTCATCCAGCTTAAAAAATACCTTCCTCAATTAGCAGAAAGAAAAGAAGATTTAAACCTGTCCATGGAAACAAGTCGAGGTTGCTGGTGGGGAGAAAAAAATCAATGTCTCTTTTGTGGAACTGCTGAAAGAATTTGTTATAGAGAAAAAGGTACAGAAAAAATTCTTGAAGAACTCAAAGAAGCTGAAAAATGGGGAATTGATTATCTTCATATGGCAGACTTGATAATGCCTCATAGACATTTTAAAGAGTTATTACCTAAACTTGTAGAAAATGAAAAAAAATGGACTATTTATTACGAACAGAAAGTATCTCTAAATCCAGATGAAATGGACTTATTAAAAAATTCAGGAGTAATAGATATTCAACCGGGTTTAGAAACCCTATCAACAAAACTCCTGAAAGAAATGAAAAAGGGTACTACATTTAAACAGAATCTAAAGTTTCTTAGAAATGCAACTGCTGCCGAATTAAAATTATACTGGAATATATTGTGGGGTATTCCAGGGGAAAAAAATGAAGAATATAAGAGAATGAACCATCTTTTTCAATTAATTCAACATATGGTACCTCCTGTTGGCATATTTTATACGACATTGGTTAAGTTCAGCCCTCATTTTAAAGAACCTGAGAAATATAATATAAAGAATGTACAACCTTTACCATCTTATTATGAAGTTTATCCTGCAGAAACCTTAGTAAATAAAATAGCGGTATTATACACTTGCCAAATTGATTCTGAAACTTTTATTGACCAAAGTGATATTAACAAAATGATTTCAATTGTAGAAGAATGGAATTTTAAATGGGAATCAATTTTGAATCGCCCCCGACTTCAGATTTCCAAACTTGGTGATGATTCTTTCATTTTATTAGATACACGTGGAATTGATGGAAATAGAGTTCATACTCAATTATCAAAAGAACAAATTAGTGTGTTACTTGACAGTGATGAATATAAAGCTGATCCAATCCAAAAATGGGCAATCAAAATAAAAGCTGCTATCGTCGAAGATAATGAACTTATTTCACTAGTCACAATAGATTCAAAACTAAGGAAAGAACTTGCAAACTAACGACAAATCAATCTGGAATGAAATCTACGAAAAAGAAAAATTTACTCCCGGTTGGGTTTATCCCGGAACCGACCGTAATCTGCTTCGGCTGATCGGCAATTATCTGAAAAAAAATAAAAACGTCCTACCATCCCTACTCGACATAGGCTGCGGAAACGGTCGGAACTCAAATATTGTAGAATCACTGCCCGAACATAAAATAAAATACACAGGAGCAGACTTCGCCGAAAAAGTCCTCGAATACTGCCGAAGTACATATACAGGAAAAAAAGAATTTGTATATGCAGACATGACCGCTCCATCACTCCCCCTGGAGAAATCCTATCAGATGATAATAGACAGCGGCTGTTTTCACGCCATTGAACCGGCAAAACGAAAATCCTATATTGATAACCTCTACAAACTCTCACAGCCAGACTCACTAATCATACTGGCATTCTGGTACAGAACTGAAAAAACTCCCGACACTGATACACCGGCGTACTTCCCCTACCTTTACCTCGATGAATGGTTCTTCAACTGCAAAGACATAGAAACAATATTCAGCGATCAATTCACAGTGGAAGATTTCTTCGTAGATAAAGACCTCTACCCGGGAATCAATAATGGATTCGCATATGCTGTTTTAGAGAAAAATTAGATAAATATTCTGGTAAACAATTTTGCAATTTGCCTATTATAGTCCTGAGAAGGATAAAAAAATGGTTTTAGAGATTTAAGGAACCTTTGATTATGTTTTTAATTTTCAATTTAAATCAGCTTTTCAATTTTTCTATTTCTGAACTCTTTAATCCGGTTATTTGACAGATTTTTTTAATATCAATGTCTTCAGATAACATGATCTCTGCCATTCTTAACTTCTCTTTCTTCAATTCCTGCTTTATTAATTCTTCTTGAATAAGTCGTTCTTCTCTACGGCCTTCTTCACGGTCTTTCCGTTTAGCTATATTCTCGTGATATATTTTATCTCTTTCTGTCTTTTCCCGAGCTAATGCAAGCCTTCTTAATTTATCGTCACCATTAAAGAATCTCCAAAAGCCATTCAAGGATTTAGATTATTTTATTGGGATTCTATGTTCGAAAAGGTTACGGCAAAGCCGCTACGATACACAGCCTTCTTTTGTAAAGCAAGCTTTACTGCAATACAGCTCATCGAATAACAACCAGCGATCCATTTTACTACCAGTTTCAAAAATTTTCAATTTGGGAAGTTCTAAGAAATGCAAGACAAGATGATCGGTGAGTATATAATCTCTATCCTGAGCCTCAGTTATTGATGGAAAATCCGAATCTATCAAAACCGCATTAATAAATGATAATACAAGTTTATTACTTTCTGCAGTGTCCATTCCAAATAGATACTTGATGAACATATCAGATGTTGCACTTACAGTTTGATTAACTATTTTGCTCATATTGGCTCCTACAAGTGCTTAATACAGGGTTAGTACTTGTGAGAATTCAAAAATCCTATTGGGAGCTTCCAATAAACTGTAAAAAAACCAAAAATCAACTCATACAAACCCGAATAAGCTGAAGATTTGCCCCGGATTTGAGGCAGCGACCTTCGCGAGACGCGCAGGGTATGTCCAGTACCTGAGCACCCGAGCGGAGGTTGCTAACGAAGAAACAAAACCAAAAATCAACTCATACAAACCCGAATAAGCTGAAGATTTGCCCCGGATTTGAGGCAGCGACCTTCGCGAGGCGCGCAGGGTACGTCCAGTACCTGAGCACCCGAGCGGAGGTCGCTAACGAAGAAGCAGGGGCAAAGATCAGCTTATTCCCGTTATGCCCCACATTTCGGCGTCAATCCCGCACTCCCCGTACTTGATCCAGAAAAACCCCTCTTCACCCCAGTGTTCGCTCCAGGAATTTTTACACAGCCAGGCTTGATATTCATCATTATACCCGACGACAGTCACACAATGGCCACCTAGAGCGGGACCGAAAATATGGCTGTAAATTCCCTTTCCGTAAAAGACAAGATCTGCTTTTATAGTCATGGCCGTAACAAGAGGTCCGACTTTGGAAATCCACTGCTTCATATTACTGTGAGAATTCAACGGCATGAATCCCGTTATCTTAGTGGTCTTCTCTTTCCACCCGTCGGGCATGGGCTGAGATTTATCCTCGAGCTCATAGGGAAAGACATCTTCCGGAACAACTCCTGGTTCAACCAGATAACGCAAGGCATCGTCGATCTCCCATCCGGTCTTACAGTTGTGCGTATCTTCACTGTTTGGGCCCATGGAAAAACCGGGGCTTTTGAAAAAGAGCTGAGCTTCTGATAAGCCCGGTATCGTATCCGTTTTTTTTGTATTTACCGGTTTCTTTTCTTTGATTCTCATCATGGTTTCTACGACTGCAAGAGTACCGAATGCCACGCAGGAACTGCAGAATCCCTGATTTTTCACAGAAGTGACATAGTTTTTTCCATCTACATCGAGCCAGCTGAATTCTGGTGGAAATGAAACTTTTTCTTTCTCTCTCTCTTCAGGTTTTTCATCCAAATGAGTCTTCAGATTCTCAGCGGCAATTTCATTTCTCTGAGCCAGAGATAATTTCTGCTCTCTCGGCTCATAACCGGCCAATGATTTCAATTCCTCCACAAGTATATCGGAAAAAAGGTTGAAGCTGGGAGTCCAGTCCATATCCATCATTTTATCAATTTTCTTATCCAGTTTTTTAAAAAATCTCAAGTTCAGTTTTTTCATATCAGTTTACTTTCACCTCTTCCAGATTTAAATCGGCTTTATGCTGGCAAATATTGAAAATTATAATCTTTCTCAAGAAACTCCATCAGCTTAGGCTCCAGATTAAACAGTGATTTCAATTTTCCGTAATCATCAACTGCTGTGATTTTTCTCTTATCGGTCAGAGGTTTTCTGACAGCTCTCAGCATCACATTTTTCTCAGTGTGTTTCGATGAGGAGAATTCAAAAATATCAGTATCGAATCCTCTTGATTCAAGAATCAGGGAACGCATCGTATCGGAGACCATATCCGTGATCCGTTCCTTATATACCTTATGTTCTGTAATCCGGCCGAGAGGATGGCCTTTCATCTGTCTATACGTATATCTCTGACAACAGGAAACAGTAAGAATATTGGCGGCATTACTTCTGATTCCAGTGAAAACAGTCATATCTGTAGCCGTATCGCAAGCGTGGAGTGAATAGACCAGATCCGGTTTCTCCGGGGGATCATATGTAGTCAGGTCAGCACAGATAAACTGCATATTGGAAAACCCGAGTGCAAATGCTGTTTCTTCTGCTCTCCTAATTACATTCTGATTGTAATCGATGCAGATAAATTTGATCTTCCAGTCATCTATGATGTAATTGAGATAAAAACTGAGATAACAGCTGCCTGCACCGCAATCTATAAAAGTGAGTTCCCTCTTGCGGGACATGCGTTTTAGAAGAGCTTTTACCTGCTTTGCGTACTCGTGAATCTGGTGGTATTTTTTTTCTCTTTCCCTATAAAAATTCAGACTTTGGTTTTTTAATTTTATACTGATCAGAAACTGATCGAATTCGGTGTTCATGTGAGATCCTGTAATTATTGAGACATGTAAACAGTATCGTATGTCTCGGAAATAAATGATTTCCAGCTGAGAAAAGAAATTTATGACAGGATTTACAATTGAATTGAAACAGTATTCCCTATGGGAAACCGATTAGAATCACTACCATAAAACAAACATCTCTCTCTGCGGGAACAGAAAAAATGAGTTGTTAAAATGTAGGTCTAATCAGTATCCCGAGCCGGTTTAATTATTATAACCCGCCGGGCAGGCGCCTCCGAATAATCTATGTGTACTGTTAGTTTTATATTTAATAGTAGAAATTTTCTTATGTATAGGGAAAGAATAATTATAATTTCACGTGGAAGCCAATCTTCATTCTTGACCTGTAAAATAAATAAAGCAATAATCAGGCATAACCCAAAAAAAGAATATATATTCTATTTCATATAAAAGGAGCTTTTCATGTTCTACAGACGAAAAGACGGCAAATTAATTGATAAAGAGATTCCCACATTCAACAAGATGATTCCCTATTTGATGCGCGGAAGAAATGAATCAATGATCAGTCTGAAAGAGCCTATAATCATGACAAAGACTCTTGAGTTTATTAACGACCGCCGCGATGACAATGGAAAAAAACTATATAACTATTTTGAAATACTCATAGCTGCGGGAATGAAAACCATTGAGAAATACCCCCATATGAACCGCTTTATAATGGGCGGACATTATTACCAGAGAAATGAACTGAGTTGTTCTTTTGTAGTGAAGACGAAACTCTCTGTTGAAGATCCCGAAAGAAATGTCATTATAAAATGCAAGCCCGAAGATTCTCTGTCCGACATTTCACGGAAGATCAAAGAAGGGATAGAGATTGGAAAAAATATAGAAGAGGACGATCAGGACAGAGCTATGAAAATCCTTTTCAGTTTCCCCACATTTATAGTTAATATCTTTACCGGATTGGTCAAATGGCTCGATAAAAAAGGTATGCTTCCACTTGCTATGACAGATCTCGATGCCCTGCACTCTTCGGTTTTTATGGCAAATCTCGGAAGCATCGGTATAAATGATGCACCGACCCATCATCTTTTTGAATGGGGAAACTGCTCTCTTTTCGTAACAACGGGAAGAATCAAAAAAGAGCAGGTTGTCGATCGAATGGGCGAAGTGGCTATAAAAGACGTTCTCAATGTCTGTTTCTCTATTGATGAGCGTATTTCTGAGGGATATTACTACGCCCAGGTAATCAAGACTTTTAGAAAACTTGTGGAAAATCCCCATCTGCTCGAAAAGTGATGAACAATCTTCACTCTTAAGACTTTTTTAAGAATTGCATAATAACAGCTTAATTTCTCTCCTGTATCTTTCTAATCAAGACATTGTATTGGAGGATATATATGAATAACTTAAAAACATCTACTAAAGTGCTGATAGCCCTTGGTGCTGCGGCATTAGTTCTGGGTGTGATACTCTTGCTCACCATCCCCGAGCCCTGGGTTGAATCATTCAAAGGAACTCATTCCTTTATTTTTGACGGCACAGCTCCTGATTTCGATAGGGAAGCAGGAGGGAGATTTCACTCTTACCACGACTTTAGAGATTCCGGCAGATATAACTATCATGGGAAATCATCCCACGGTTTCGGCGGCGTTCTTTTTATCGGACTGATCCTGTTCTTCATTTTCAGAAAAAGACGGTTTCATGGAAGAAAAAACCACAGTCGCGCCATAATCGACGGGCTCTATGCTGAAGAGAAAATCAGTCTTGAAGAGTATAAGAGAAGAAGAACAGTAATCGAAGAGGAGGGAAAATAAGATGACACTCTATATAATTGGACTGGTCGTTCTGCGACTGTTATTAACAGCAATATTCTTTCTAGGTTTGTATAAAATAATTACATTGATCCGTGGGAAAATGAAAAAACACCATGAAACTGGTGAAAGTCGGGGCCTTATCATTCTAAAAGAACGATTTGCCTCCGGTGAAATCAATGAAGAGAAATACCGGGAAATGCAAAGCGTTTTAAACAGCTAGTTAATTGACAGGGGAGCATAAAATAAATGCTCCCTGTTTATTCCCCGATTACTGTTATATAATTGGATTCAAATATTATGAATATACAAAAGCGATTGCGTTTTTCCTACATCCTGATGCTGATTATCCCTATTTTTCTGATTCTGCTCTCTGCGGGTTTTATGAGAAAGTTATACTCCGATGATGACGATGATAGAATGGCTATCTTTTCACAGGATTTTCTCACTCTAATCTACGGCGCGATGAGTTCCGCTCCCGATAAATTTCTCGATGAGAGCTTTCTGACTGATCTCGACAGACATTCAGGGTATCAGGGAAAAACGAATATATTCATAGAAAAAGAGGGTTTTCTCGTCAACTCGCTGAAAAACAGCCATGGCGGGAAGAGGATTAACAGGCATAGCGGATACGATGCAGTACAGTTCTGGGACTTCTACTTTTCCGATGGATCTGCAGGACTTCTGACAATCAATATCTACGATGAAAATCTGATAAAAGAACTCTTTATCAGCAGTGGAGTCACTCTTCTGTTTGTTATCTTCGCCCTGATCATCACCAATGGATTGCTCAGTTATTATGTCGCCCGCAGTATAATCAAACCGATAAAAATTCTAAAAGAAGCCGCTCTGAATATTAAAAATGAAGAGCTCGACAAATCTGTCATTTATGAAGGGAAGGATGAGTTTCTCGATGTCTGCCAGGCTTTCGAAGAGATGAGGATCAGATTGAAAGATTCTCTTCACGAACAGTTAAAATACGAAGAGAACCGAAAGGAACTGCTTTCAAATATCTCTCATGACCTGAAAACCCCCATCACTGCCATAAAGGGATATATTGAAGGGATTCGCGACGGCATTGCCGATTCGCCGGATAAAGTGGAAAAATACATAGACACGGTTTATGCGAAATCAATTCTGATGAACGACCTTATCGACCGTCTTTTCCTTTTTTCCAAACTGGACCTGAACCGGATACAATTTAATTTTCAGACAATAGATGCTCTGTCTTTTTTTACCGATACCTGCGAAGAGCTGAAGTTCGATTACCCCGGCCTTGAAATGCGCTTTGAATATTCAGAACTGAAATCAGTTCCCGTTTCAGCAGATTCTGTACATCTGCACAGAGTTATTATGAACCTGATTGATAATGCGGTGAAATATACTGAGAATGACAATCCTGTCGTTATTATCAGAATTTCCCAGGCTGATGATATGGTGACGATCGAAGTCGAAGATGAAGGCAAGGGAATAAGCGAAGAATATCTGCCTTATATCTTTGAGCGGTTTTACCGGACCGATAAAGCGAGAAGTTCCATGACAGAGGGAAGCGGTCTCGGTTTATCAATATCAAAACAGATAATTGCCGCTCATGGCGGTGAGATTAAAGCTGAAAGTACTCCCGGTAGGGGAACTAAAATTATATTTACCTTGAGAAAAGCCAAATGAAAAAACTGCTGATTATAGAAGATGATCTGAGCATCGCCGAACTGGAAAGGGACTACCTCGAAGCTGACGGTTTTGAATGTACGATCATTCAAAATGGAGCTGACGGGTTGAAAGAAGCTCTCACTAATGATTACAACCTGATAGTACTCGATCTGATGCTGCCCGACATGGATGGTTTTTCCATTTGCCGGAAAGTGAGAAAAGAAAGTGAAATTCCCATATTGATGGTTTCAGCAAGAAAAGAGGATATCGACAAAATCAGAGGCCTCGGCCTGGGTGCTGATGATTATATTACAAAACCATTCAGCCCGGGAGAGCTTGTGGCAAGGGTTAAATCTCACCTGAACAGATATGAGAGGCTTAGGGGATCAGAGAAAAATAATCAGTCTATATCTATACGGGGGCTCAAAATTGAATATGATTTCCGCCGCGTTACACTCAACGAAAAAGAAATCAGCCTGACCAGTAAGGAATTTGATATTCTATTTATGCTATTTTCCAGTCCCAACCGAGTTTTTACAAAAGAGGAAATCTTTGAAAAGATATGGGGTGATACTTTTGGAGATATAAGCACGATAACTGTTCACATCAGAAAAATTCGGGAAAAAATTGAATACGATCCCTCGAAACCGCAATATTTGGAAACAATATGGGGTGTCGGTTATAGATTTACAGTGTAAAATGACATTATGCCCAGAATCCAGATAATAGATATAAATATTTTTGCCGCTTTAATACTGATAGTTTTACTGCTCAGCATATCCTTCAGAAAAAACCGTTTTTCACTATCTACACGTCTCTTCTCGCTGGTGATCTGGATCAATTTGATAATATTATTTCTCGAATCGCTATCGTGGATGATTGATGGTTTATATGGACCGGAATGGCGATGGATGCATCATCTAGTCAATAACATATATCTGCTAAGTTGCTCTATCCCGGCCGTAACCTGGCTTTGTTATCTCGATTACCAGATCTTCGGCTCCATGGAGAGGCTAAAAAAGAGAGCATTTTATATTTTTCCATTTGTTATCGTTGCAATATTGTTATTGTTCTCTATCAAAAACGGATTCATTTTTACAATAGATCAATCAAACAGTTATCGCAGGGGCCCGGGGAATTTCTTCCTTTACGGAGTCAGTTATGTTGTTCTTCTTTACGCTCTGGTCATGACAGTTAAAAACGTAAAAACTGTGGAAAAACGACTGATGGGTGTTGTTCTCACCTTCACTCTTATTCCCGCTGTGGCGGCATTGATTCAATTTCTATTTTACGGAGTTGTTATCCTCTGGTCTTCGATGGCTCTAACCATGCTTATAATCTATCTGTTTCTGGAAATTCAGCAAGTGACCAGAGACTATCTGACAGGACTGTACAACCGCCGTCAAATCGATGAATGGATCCATTTCCGTATGAGTAAGTATGAAAAACAAGGTAGTTTCACCCTGGTGATGATCGATCTCGATGATTTCAAACAGATTAACGACAATTTCGGTCACAAAGAGGGAGACAATACTCTGATCGCATTCTCTGATATTCTGACTAAGGCAACCAAACGAAAAGATATGATTGCCCGTTTTGCGGGAGATGAATTTCTTCTTGTCCTGGAAACTGACAGTACCGTAGAATCGGAAGCTATTATTTCCAGAATTAAAAATCTGACCCGTCTCTACAATGAAAAGGAAAAGAACTCTTATCAACTATCATTCAGTTCCGGACTGGCTGTCTACGATCGGAAAATTCATCGTAAATACAGAGATCTTCTCCATCATGCCGATGTGGAAATGTACAAAGAGAAAAGAGAAAAAAAGGGATGAGATTAACAGTAATTTCACTACTTGTAGCTTTTGCCGGTTACTCCGTCCAGAATATTTCCCAGGCCAGTCAGAAAATCGGTCTTTTAAAGATGCAGCAGAACAAAACACAGGGTATGATTATCTGGAGCCTGGCGACTATCGGAACGGGCAGTTCCTCTTTAATTCTTCTCTTTGCCATCAGCATAGGCCAGGTCAGTCTCGTCGGGGCCATGGCGGGAACAGGCCTTGTGACAATGACAATATTTTCAAACATCGTGTTGAAAGAAAAAGTAAGGGCAAAAGAGATTTCGGGAGTGCTTTTGATTCTGATAGCAGCATTTCTTATCGGATTTTTTGCCGGTGAGAGTTCAGCTTTCGCAATAGTGTTGGATATACTCGTTATCAAATTGATTGTAGTCAGTACAGTTTATTCCCTATTGTGGATAATTTTCCGCAATCGAATCAATGTTCTCAGTGTAGTTCTGGGAGGTTTTGCAGGAGCCGCCGGTGGATTCGTATCGCAGTTCCAGAAAATATCGACGGCATCGACACTGACGGGAGAGCTTGTTTCCAAAGCGGAAAGTCCATTCTCAAATCCCGCAGGCCTTTTAAATCCCTATACATTGATCTGGGTTCTGCTCTCGATAACATCCATGGTAATTCTTCAGTTCGCCCACAAAACAGGAAGTACATTGAGAGTGATACCGGCATTCGCCGCAAACTTTATCCTTATACCGGTAATAGGCGGGGTGACCTGTTTCGGAGAGAGGCTGATGTTTATTCAATGGACCGGCGTGGTGCTTATCCTCGCCGGAGTATTGTTAATTACGATTCAAAGACGATTTATCATACTGGCCAGATAACCGGCACCGAAACCGTTATCAATATTCACAACGCTGATGCCCGAAGAGCAGCTGTTGAGCATTCCCAGCAGTGCCGCCAATCCACCAAAACTGGCTCCGTAACCGACACTGGTTGGTACGGCAATAATCGGTTTATCGACAAGTCCGCCGACTGCACTGGGCAGGGCTCCTTCCATTCCGGCGACGACTATGAGAACCCGTGCAGTCCGGATAGTCTCCAATCGGTTTAATAATCTGTGAATCCCGGCTACGCCCACATCGTTGATCCTCAAAACTTTGTTCCCGTAGAACTCTGCCGTAACAGCGGCTTCTTCAGCGACGGGAATATCAGAAGTACCTGCGGTAATCACTGCGATGGCATGGTCATCACCTTTGGGAAAGTCGTGGTTAGTCAGGGAGATAATCCGAGCCGCTTCATGATATTCGATTCGGTGATAGTCGGTTTTCAGATATTCATAGAGCTCTTTTGAAGCCCTTGTAGCCAGAATATTGTCCCCCCTTTCAGCCATTGTTCCGAATATCTTCTGAACCTGTTCAGATGTCTTTCCGGCGCAGTAGATCACTTCGGGATAACCATTGCGGTTTTTCCTGTTGTTGTCGAGAACTGTATGTCCCAGGTCGGAGAAATAGGAATTATTGACCTGGTCCATGGCTGATTCCAAATCGAGTGTTCCCTCTTTATAGGATTCCAGTATTTTCTTAATATCATCCATTGCCCGCTCTCCTATCGTTCATATTGCCCATTTTGTATCCCTGCAGATCGAGGGTTACAAATTTGTATCCGAAATTTTTCAGTTTTTGCGCCACAATTCTGAAGTGTCCACCGGAAATAAAATCATTGAAAGATTCTTCGGGAATTTCTATCCTGGCAATATCATCGTGGTGTCTGACCCTGACATAGGGGAATCCACTCTCAATAAGAACGACTTCGCTTTTCTCTATCTGCTGAAGAATTTCAAAGGTAATGTTTGTACCGTGGGGTATGCGCGTCAGAAGACAGGCATAGGGCGGTTTATTCCATGTATCGAGTTTCCACTCCCGGGAAATATCACGGATCTCCTGCTTGGTCATACCTGCTTCCAGTAAGGGACTATGGATCCCCAGTTCCCTGAGCGCTCTCATCCCCGGCCGAAAATCGCCTGTGTCGTCTGCATTTGAACCGTCACAGAGCACGTCTACAGAGAGTTCTCTGCATTTTTCCAGCATGGAAGTAAAAAGAGCCCTTTTGCAGACATAACAGCGATCGGCCGGATTATCCCGGACTTCTTCTATCATCTCCGATTTAATATTGATATGGAGTATACCGAGTGATTCCGCCAGTTCTCCTGCCTCTTTAATTTCCCAGTCAGCCACATAGGGAGGGATGACAGTTATAGCCGTTACATTCTCTTTTCCTAAAATACGGACTGCCGCGGCTAAAAGGAGTGTGCTGTCCACTCCACCGGAAAAGGCGATAGCGCATTTCCCGTATCCCCTGAGAGATTCATTCAGTTTTTTTAATGATTCTATAGTACTCATATTTAAAATTTCACTTCTTTTGTTATTTCGTTTCTTATGGAATTGATGCTTCTCGAGTGTTTTACCGAAAGGGATTTTAAGTCTTCATACTCGATTTTCCACTTTACCACTTCACCATTAACTATTCCCTTTTTAATCCGGACCGGCCCCAGGGAGGATTCAAAAGAGATCAAATCGCGGTGTAACATCACTTTGTCGACATCTGTAATCCTGACTCCGAAGGAAGTGCTGTACCGGAATACAATATCGAGAAGTGAATCCTTCTCTGCTGAAACTGTTAAAATTGACAGTTTATTGGCAGGACGGGATTTTTTCATAGTGATGGGAGTGAAAAAGACATCGAGAGCTCCCGCTTTGAGCAATTTATCCATAAGCACTTCGTAATCTTCGGAAATCATGTCATCTATATTGCACTCTATCAGCAGATTTTTATCTGTTTCAAAATCGCCGGATTCTGCTTTTACGGAATCTCCAATCATCACTCTAAGTACATTGGGGATTGTGAAATCTTTGTATCCCAGGCCGTAACCGATAGTTTCAACTGTTAGCGCAGGAGATTCTACAAACTCATCTACCATTGCCGCAAGGATGGCCGCTCCCGTAGGTGTTGTCGTTTCCGAATCAACTTTGCCGTATGTACAGGGAATCCCCTTCAGGATTTCCGTCGTAGCCGGTGCCGGAACAGGAAATGTTCCATGAGCGCAATTAACAAAACCACCGCCGACTTCCACTTTTGAAGCGAGCACTCTGTCCACATTCAGATAATCAAAACAGAGAGCGGCTCCGACAATATCTATGATGGAGTCCGTTGCCCCGACTTCATGAAAGTGAACCTTATCAACAGTAGTCCCATGCACTTTTGCTTCGGCGACAGCAACCTTTTCAAATATTTTCATTGACCATTCTTTCGCCCGATCGCTGATTTTGCTGCCTTCGATTATATGACTGATGCTGTGTAGATTTCTATGTTCATGATGATGCCCGTCCTCTCCATGATCATGGTCGTGGTGATGGTGCTCATGTACGTCGACATGTGCCCTGGTACCGGTGATTCCCATTTTCTGAGTCTTTTCAAAATCAAGTGTAAATTCATCATTTATATGTAATGTTTTCAGCTCTTTAATCAGAAATGCCTCTGGCACACCGATGTCTACCATCGCTCCAAGATTCATATCTCCGCTAATGCCGCTGAAACAGTCAAAATACAGTGTTCTCATTATAAATTTCTCCTGCTATACAATACAGGAAATCAGGCTTTTCTTTCCATAGGCAATTTGATAATAAATTTTGATCCGGAATTATCACTCTATGCCCCGCTCTTCCCTTGTTGTATAGATAGGAATAAACATGCTACTTTGATCCCCATGAAATCCTTTTCCACACTACCCCTTTCGGGGCCCATGTTAGATAATCTGAAAAAGCTGAAATACGAAACAATGACTCCCATTCAGGAGAAGAGCATCGCACCGATAATAAATGGCTCCGATATTCTGGCCCAGGCTAAAACAGGGAGTGGAAAAACTGCCGCATTCGGAATAGGCCTTCTGGAAAACCTCAAAGTCGAACGCTTTAGGATACAGGCGATGGTACTCTGTCCCACCAGGGAACTGGCAGAACAGGTTATGGGTGAACTGCGAAGGCTTGCCCGATTTCAGCACAATATTAAAATTGTAAAACTCACCGGAGGACTTCCTTTGTATAAGCAGGAACACTCCCTCAGCCATGAAGCTCATATTGTCGTTGGAACACCGGGCAGAGTTCTGAAACTTCTCGAAAGAGGATCTCTTTCTCTGAAAGAAGTGAATATGCTGGTTCTCGATGAAGCGGACAGGATGCTCGACATGGGATTTATCGAACAGATAGAAGATATTATCGAATACGCACCGAAAAACAGACAGACTCTCTGTTTCTCTGCCACATTCCCCGATACTGTGAAAAAGCTGAGCCGCAGCATTCTCACAAAACCCGTCGAGATCAAAGTTGATACACACCATGATGATACAGTCATCACTCAGCATTTCTACAAAGTGGAATCATCGCGGAAAATCGATGCTCTCTTATCAATATTGGCAAAACACCGACCGGAGAACACCATAATTTTCTGCAATACAAAAGATGTGTGCAGAAGGGTCGGACGGGAACTGCAGAAAGCCGGTCTCCACTCACTTGCCCTTCACGGGGATCTGGAGCAAAAGGACAGGACGGAAGTTCTCATCCGCTTTATCAATGGCAGCAGCAATATTCTGGTTGCAACCGATGTCGCTGCAAGAGGACTGGATATCAATGATCTGGGAGCGGTCATCAATTACGACCTGCCATTCGAATCGGAAACATATGTGCACAGAATCGGAAGAACAGGCCGGGCTGGAAATGAAGGACAGGCATTTTCACTACTCTCAGGAAGAGAGGATTACCGTATAGATGAAATTAATGAAATTATGAAACGCGATTTCTCAGCAGAGAAACTCACAATATCCGACGATATCCCCACTCTCGAACCGGCAATGATAACTCTCTCGATAAACGGCGGTAGAAAAAATAAAATCAGCGCCGGAGATATATTGGGCGCCCTCACATCAGAGGGCGGGATCAAAGGTACTGATGTCGGAAAAATTGACAGGCTCGATTTTCTGACCTTTGTTGCTGTAAAAAGAGAAGCTGCCGATACAGCGCTGAAAGTTCTGGAAAAGGGTCAGGTAAAAGGGCGAAGATTTAAAGCCATTATCAATGACTGATAATTATTGACCAGTCTCCAGGCGTTTTATCAGAAATTCCGATGATCCCATGGCACGCATTTTTTTCTGCGTGGCGCTTATATCATATTCGGTTCTGAAAAACTGCACTTCTTTTTTTTTCATATCGAGAATCGCCCATGCAGCTCCTGGGTCTTTATCCCTGGGCTGGCCGACACTTCCGGGATTGATAAGGATCCTCTTCTTCCTGTAAGAAACTGTTTCTCCGATCTCCGGTTTTATCCAGGTAACAGTGTTTTTATCTTTAATGAAACAACCCTGCCAATGAGTGTGCCCGAATAAACAGCAGTCCCCTTTTAAAATGTCAAAGTTCTTTTCCGCTTGATCTTTTGTGAGGATGTACTCTCTTGACGGGTCAATGATACTGCCATGAACCATAGTGATTCCCTTACGTCTCTGCATAAGTGGAATTCCCTTCATAATCGCAATAAAATCAGGCCTTATATAGGTCCCTGTCAATAGGAGGGCCTGCAGAGCTTCTCTTGAAAAAAAAGATCGCGATAGTTTCCCCGCATAATAAAGATCGTGATTCCCGGGAATATAAACGACTTTCAATGATTGAAGTAATGTAAAACACTTATCCGGTTCCGGCCCATAACCACTGATATCACCGAGAAACCACAACTCTTTCCATTTTAGTTTATCAGCTTCTTCCAATACAGCGTTCATTGCATCGAGATTTCCATGTATATCCGATAGGACTAGAACTTTCAAATTGTTTTGTTTCCTTATTTTCTAATATTAAATATATAATAATGTTCAATGGTAAAAAAGAGAATTGATAAATTTCTTAACGACATTAACGAGCATTTCTCTTCTGTATGGGTTCTACTGTCAGATACGACCATATTTTTATCGAATCATACAAAAATATTCCACCACTATGAAAATGCCCTCAGAGACATTCGGCACAGGTTGGAATTGAGTAGAAATGATATAGAAGAGATAAGAGAGATCAGACAGGAAATAGCCGAAATAAGGAAATCGCTGAGACTTCAGGGATACAATCTGAAGCTGGGAACTCTGGACCTCAGGACCGAGGGATTCAGGAATGATGATGCCATAAGCAAAGGATTCCGCCGCTGTGTTCTCTTTCTGATGGAAGATGGTGATGTCTTGTACATAACCGGAGAATCAAATCATATCGATCTCGAAAGCGCCCTCGACAGCCGCCTGAATGCCACTGGATACAAACCGTTAATCGGAAAGCATTATCTCTGGTATAAATGGACAAACAGAGTTCTGATTCTTTCGGGAGCCGCTACGGAAACAGTTAATGATTTCGAAGTATTCAAAGAATATGTTTTGGACAATAAAGAAAACCTATTAAAGAAACTAAGAAAAATTTGAACATTTTTCATCTTATACTTATCTTGTTTATGTATCAGGAGGAAATATGAAAGACATAATAATAATCGGGTCAGGCCCCGCAGGTCATACAGCATCAATATACTCGGCGAGAGCTAATCTGAGTACACTGCTTTTTGAAGGCTGGATGGCAGGAGGAGTCGCTCCCGGCGGTCAGCTGACTACAACCAATGAAATAGAAAATTTTCCGGGATTCCCCGAAGGGATTACCGGTCCCGAGCTAATGACTGCAATGAAAAAACACGCCTCCAACCAGGGTGTGGAATTTAAAATGGAAACCGTGGAATCTGTAGATCTTAAGCAGAGGCCATTTAAAGTAAAAACATCTTCGAGAGAAGAAGAAGCGGCAGCACTGATCATATCGACCGGTGCCACAGCCAGAAGAATGAGAGTTCCCAACGAGGAGACATTCTGGCAGAAAGGTATATCGGCCTGTGCCGTATGTGACGGAGCACTTCCTCTTTTCAGAAATCAGCCGCTGGTTGTAATCGGTGGCGGAGACACGGCAATGGAAGAAGCCATGCATCTGTCAAAATTCGGCAGCAAAGTATATATCGCCCATCGAAGAGATGAATTAAGAGCCTCAAAAACTATGCAGGAAAGAGTGTTGTCCAATGACAAAATTGAAGTGCTCTGGAATACGGTTCTTGTAGATGTCGGCGGGACCGATGCCCTCGAGTATGTACTGTTAAAAAATGTTAAAACCGGAGAAGAATTTAAACATGAAGCAAAAGGTCTGTTTTATGCTATAGGACACACTCCCAACACTGGTTTTCTGAACGGGCAGCTCGAATTAGATGAAGCGGGATATATAATTACCGAAAAAGGGACAACCAATACCAGTGTTCCCGGTGTTTTCGCAGCTGGAGATGTTCAGGACAAAATTTACAGACAGGCAATAACGTCTGCAGGAACAGGTTGTATGGCCGCTCTCGACGCAGAAAAATTCATTATAGAAAATCCACTATAAACAGTGATGAACACGCAAATGTACCGGTCATACTTTTGCGTGGTTATCGCGAATACGCCTGAATTCTATCAATCAACCCCAATTGAAAAGCTTTATTAACAATAGGCCAGTCATCACGGCGGGCAAAGAAAAGTGTTGAGTAATTTCTCTGTATCAGAGTTCCGTTAAAAAGAAAATATTCAATTTCACTTATCCCCTCTTGAGATGTGACAAGGCTAAGATAAAAATCGACAGCTCTCGTTGTGGGCAAATCTACAGAATCATTGAGCATGGAAATAACCGCTCTGATATCTTCTGCATGTCCCCTGAGGCATTTTTCTTTGATTTTGTCGAATTTCTCTTTGTAAATCATATTTTCACTTCTATTTTCCGGAGTGGATTAAAAAAGTCAATTTTTGAAATGATCTCCATTAATTCAATTTTGTCTGAATCGCTTAAAGAGGCACTCATTTTCAGGATTCTCTCATTGTATCCGGGGATGATGCTTAAAAGCAGAGTTTCTCCTTTGTCTGTGAGATGAAGAATGCTTGATCTCTTATCATCATCAGATCCGGTTTTATTTACGAGATCATCGTTTATGAGTTTGTTGATCATTTTTGTAATAGTCGGCTTACTCTTCCCCAGCTTTACAGCAAGTTCCGATGGTCTGACCGGTTTTTTGCCCGCTTCGAGGACAGACAGCATTATAGAGAATCTGCCATGAGATATATTGAAAACCTCCAGATAATTCTCTATATCATTGAGCAGCCACATACCGCCCTGAAGTACGCTGAGCATGGAATAAAAGGTCAGGTCATCAATTTCATTATTTCTTTTCATCATATAGTTACCATGCTAACCATATTGAGAATTATTGTCAAGATCACCTTTTAATAAATGGAATTTATAGGACATTTCTATCTTTGAAAAAGAGATTTCTAACAATCTGATAAATGATGCCCGAAGAGAGCAGAATAAGGCCGAAGACGACTGCACTGACGACTATCTGAGAAGAATCAGCGCCCTCTAAAGACCTTCTTTTGATCAAGATTCCCAGTAGAGCCCAGTCGATTACTGCGACAAAAGCAATATCCTTTCGTTTCAGCAAAATCAATAACCCGATAAGAATTGCAACGATTATTACTGCAACAGTCCAGAATGATTCACTGAGCCCCCAGCCATTCCATTTCATGTTCACAAGCAAGGCGGTCATATTTGCTATGGTAGCTACAGTTATCCATCCCAGATAGACACTGAACGGCAGATGTACAAAGAAGCGCTCTTTTTTTGATATATGTGATTTTCCTATGACTAGAACCTGATATATGTATATCAAAGTGATCAAAATGATGAGCATGGAAATGAGTGAAAGGAGCATTTTTCTGTAATGCCATGAGAGAACCCAACAGATATTTCCCAATGAACTGAAAAAGAACAGGTATCCAATCTTATCCATAAAATTTTCACGGGAATCTTTTTCCTGTACCTTATAAATAAAATTATAGACAACATACAAAGCCAGCAGAATGTAAATGAGCCCCCAGATGGAGAAAGTCAGTCCAGCAGGAACGAACAGGTTGGGATAGAGGTCGGAAATCTGACCGGTATTCATGCCGCCAAGAGGAATTATATTAGCGAGAGAGTTCACAATCAGTACAGCGATGAAAGCAAAAGCATTGAATATGGCAATTGTAAGATGGCTTTGAGTCTTTTTCATAATTTCTCCTTCTCTCAGTCTAGGACCATTAAACCAATGATTCAACATCTGCAAAAGTTATTTCTTGACAAATCAAGAATGTGGCCATATTATTGCGTAAACGTTTACCTATGCGATTTTGGAGTATTGATTGAAACCGACGATAAAAGATGTTGCTAAAAAAGCAGATGTTTCTATCGCCACTGTTTCAAGAGTTCTGAATAATCTGGGAGGATACAGTCCCGATACTTATGGCAAAGTCATGAAAGTCATAGCGGATTTAAACTATGAACCCAATGCACTGGCCAGAGGTCTGGTGAGTAAAAAAACCCGGACGATCGGCGTTCTTCATCCTTCCATGTCAGGACGTTTCGTTGTGGATCTTCTCAGTGGAATAGAAGACTACACCCATAGTAAGAATTACAGCCTGATGATCTGTAATACCGATAACGACGGTAAACGGACTATGGAATATATCAAACTTCTCGGTGAAAACCGGGTTGGCGGGATAATTTTTACCAGTGCGGTCATGACTGATGAATATGAAGAAGCTCTGGTAAAACTGAATATCCCCGTTGTTCTGGTTTCAACTGTCAGCCGGAGCAGGAATCTGCCTTTGATCTGTGTGGACAATTTTCAGGCATCTTATGATGCGACAAAACACCTGATCGAAAATGGGCACAGAGATATTGTGATGGTAGCGGGATTTAAAGACAATGAAGTTGCTGGTATTCCCAGAGAAAAGGGATTCCGCAAAGCATTGGACGATTACAATCTACGCAATGATGAAAGCAGTGTCTATTATGGAGATTTCAATTTCGAGTCTGGATACAATGGCATTGAATGCCTAAAGAAAAAACGGCCTGAATTAACAGCCGTTTTTGCTGCCAGTGACCTGATGGCACTGGGCATATTGAACTACACATACAGGAACAATATTCAAGTTCCTGAACAATTGGCTGTGATTGGTTTTGACGATACAGAGGATGCCCTGATGTCTATACCTCCTCTAACGACAGTTCATCAACCGATTGTAGAAATGGGAAGGATAGCAGCAGAGATAATATTAGATAATGATGTTCCACTGGAAAGTCAGATACTTGAGCACCATATCACTGTTAGAGATACAGTGTGATAGTGTTTAACATGTTTTAGGGTGAGAATTTTTTTTCAGCCTCAATGCAAACGGTTGCACTACCAATGATGGGGTTTATTTCTTTCTGGTTGATATTTTTTGATCACTACGTAAACGTTTACCTAAAATGGTTAGGTATTCACATAAAGATTTTTTAAAGGAGAATTTATGAAAAAGTTATTGGTTGCCGCTTCAGTGCTGGCAGTGTTGACAACAGGTCTTTTTGCCAACGGTCAGCAGGAAAATGCTGCAGAGGAAAAAGTGCAGGTCGAAGTATTTCAGTTCAAAGTGGAAATTGTTGAACAGCTAGATGCTTTAGTGGCTGACTTTGAAGCTGAAAATCCAAATATCGACATCGTTATGGATACTGTCGGTGGTGGAAATGATTACGGTGCGGCTCTTCGTCTTAGAATGGCTTCGGGAGAAGAACCGGCTATTTTCAATATCGGTGGACAGGATGCCCTGACTGAATGGTGGGATTTTGTAGAACCTTTAACTGATCAGCCATGGGTGGCAAAATCATTTGCAGGGACTCTCAATGGTTCATCGAGAAATGAAAATGTCTATGGCCAGCCCTATAACCAGGAAGGTTATGGAATTATGTACAATAAAGCTATCTTGAAACAAGCAGGTTACAGTGATTCAGATCTGGCAAAGATTGATACTCTGGAAGAACTTGAGGCTGTTTTTGCTGATGTAGAGGCTCAAAAAGCCGATTTAGGCGTTGAAACAGTTCTCTCTTTCTCAGTTGGTGGATCTGCATGGTGGACAGCTTCAATTCACTCTTTTAATACAGTCTGGGCTAATCAGGAAGATCCTGAACAGTTCATAGAAGATCTTCTGGCTGGAAAAGAGAAAATGACAGGAAACAAAGTATTCGAAGGTTACCTGGATATGCTCGATGTATTTATGAACTATAGCTATGATGATTTGACAACTATTGAATACAACGATCAGGTCTCTAATTTTGCTCTAGGTAAAACAGCATTCCTCCATCAGGGGAACTGGACAATTGGAACTCTTCAGGAAATCGATCCGTCCATTGATGTTGCATACCTCCCCCACACTCTGGGTGGCGGAACTTATGACAGCATTCCTACAGGTGTTCCCATGTACTGGTCTGTAAATAAAAATAAAGATGCCAATGTAAAAGAAGGGGCTAAAAAATTCCTCGATTACATAGCATCAACAGATAGAGGACATAGATTTATCGTTGAAGAATCAAACTTCATTCCTGCATTCGAAGTGGGAATCAGTCCATCAGATCCCCTTGCCAGATCTATAATGGATTTTTCTTCAAGAGGAAAAACAATCGGTTGGTACTGGGGAAGCATTCCTACAGGATTCCTCGATAGCCCTACATCTCCTGTTGTGCAGGCAATGCAGCTTTATTATATGAACAGGGATAGAGCTGAGTTTTTCAATATTATTGAAGATGGTCTTGCTGATCTGATTCAGAATTGATCTATGCCGGTATCAGTTAATGGCTGATACCGGTCTTTTCTTATTTTTTAAGGTGGATTTTTATGCTAAAGAAAAAGGAAGATACTCTAATCTTCTGGTCTTTTCTTGCTCCTGTTTTAATAGCCTTTTTTATTGTGGTTATTATCCCGTTTTTTATTGGTATCTTTTATTCATTTACCAACTGGAGCTCTACACCCGGTAGACCGATTGAGTTTACCGGTCTGACAAATTATATCCGGATCTTCTCGGACAGAGCTTTCGGGCAGTCTTTCCGGGTTACAATTATATACACCGCCATAGCTGTCGTATTAATCAATTTTGTAGGATTTTCTCTGGCTCTTCTCGTAACTCAGAATTTCAGAAGCAGCAACGCCCTGAGAACATCCTTTTTCATGCCCAACCTGATCGGAGGACTAATCCTCGGATTTTTATGGAAATTCCTTTTCCTGAAAATATCTCCGGCTATAGGAGAAATGCTCGATCTGGCGGCATTGAAAGTGAACTGGCTGGCCAGTGGAAATCTGGCTCTTTTTGCAATGGCAATAGTCAGTACATGGCAAATGGGAGGATATATCATGGTTATCTATATAGCGGCCATACAAAGTATTCCCGAATCTCTGATCGAAGCTTCAAAAATCGATGGAGCCCATGCAACACAGAGGATCCGCCATATAGTGTTCCCCCTTGTCGCTCAGGCTTTTACAATCAGTCTGTTTCTGACTCTTTCCAATTCATTCAAAATGTTTGACGTTAATCTCGCTTTGACAAATGGTGGACCGGCAGGACAAACAGAATTGCTGACACTGAATATATACTCAACGGCTTATTCCCGCCTCCAATTCGGATTCGGCCAGGCCAAGTCAATTATCTTCTTCCTTGTTGTAACGCTCATAACCCTTACACAGGTTCGAACAACTAAAAAAAGAGAGGTCGAAGCCTGATGAAGAAACATAAACGCAATTTGCGAATACTGGAAATACTCAGTATTACACTCGGATTATTCTACTTGTCCCCATTTTATATACTGCTTATAAATGCGTTCAAAACGAAAAGGGAACTGCTTGTTAGCACTCTCTCATGGCCCGATCCGGTGACTTTGGCCAATTTCCCCAAAGCTATGGAAAAAATGCGCTTCCTGAGAGTTTTCAGTAACTCGTTAATTATTTCAATAGGCAGCATTCTGCTCCTGACTATCTTTCCGGCAATGGCCGCCTGGGTACTGGTCAGGGAGAAGAGTAGAAGAAGCACTTTGATTTTTTTACTATTTGTTTCAGCGATGCTGATTCCTTTCCAATCTGTCATGCTGCCTCTGGTGCAGCTCATGGGCTGGCTCAATCTTCTCAATAAACCATTGGGACTGATGTTCATGTATTTGGGATTCGGTTCGAGCATGGCTATTTTTCTCTATCACGGGTTTATTAAAAGTTCCATTCCAGTCACTCTTGAGGAAGCGGCTATAATAGACGGATGTAATAGAGGAACGATTTTTGTTACAGTTGTATTACCGCTTCTAAAACCGATATCCGTAACAGTTGCTATCTTAAATGTTATCTGGATCTGGAATGATTATTTACTTCCATCACTTGTTTTACAAAAACGAGACGCGAGAACGATTCCTCTTGCCATATCGTACTTCTTTGGTCAGTTCTCATCTGAATGGCACCTCGCCATGGCAGCGCTTACCTTATCAATTTTGCCTGTAATTATTTTTTACATATTTATGCAGAAAAATATCATTAAAGGGGTGACTGCAGGATCACTAAAAATGTAATACCTTATTTACTCCGGGGAGAGATTTTTTATAGTCTCTCCCCTCTCTTTTGCTTATTTTTTCAGTGGAAGTTCAACCTCATAATGATTGCCTGAGTCAGTATCGATAACCATCTGCAGATTGAGATTGGTTAAAGGCTTTGTGAATTGATATTTTTTTTCAGTCTCTTTGCAGTAAAAAGAGAGAACAAGACCGGAAGTTGAAGGAGACAGTTTAAAATCTTCAATTGTTTTACCTTCAAAATCGTAATACACGCCACCACTGGAATCAAGGATCCTTATATTATCAGATTCAAACTCCCATGTTGCGTCCCAGTTGGAATCCAACCATTTGCCCAAAGGGAAATCTCCCAGATCAAAACTCTGAGAATGGATAAGGATTGTTGATGTTGTTAATAACAGAAAAATAAATAGTGCTTTCTTCATTTAATACTCCTAAGGTTGCATTTTCTATATAGAAGTTTACAATATTATAATGAACTTTTCACATTTTTCTTTTTTTCAGAACTTATAAAAAATAACATCAGGGACATCAAAACACAGAAGAACACAGTTACAGTCATCGCCCATTTCATTCCGGTCAAATCGGCAACTGTTCCGACCAGCCACGGACCTATCATACCTCCGACTCCTGCGAAAAAGAAGAGGATTCCAAATACAGTGCCTCTATTTTCACTATGGCGTTCAGCTGCAGATGCTGTAATAGTCGGGAAAATAATAGAAAAGAAAAAACCTGTAAAAGGGAGGATAATGGATAGTGAAGGATGGCTGAAAATTCCCGCTATCAATATAAAAACAGAAGAGATAGAGGCAATCCTCAATATTTTGATATGGCCTATTCTGTCGACAAAGGCACTTCCGAGAAGGCGTCCTCCGGTCATAAAACCAAAATATAGAGATAGGTAGAGAGAACTTCTGACAACGGAAAGCCCCTTTTCCTTCTGGAGGAACTCAACAATCCACGATGCAATTCCAATTTCAGCGGCAACATAGGACACCATGAGAATTGAAAATATAAAAAGTTCTTTATTGAAAATCTTTATGAATCCGGATTTTTGCCTTACAGCATCACTGGACACAGGCCCATTTATCTTCCCTTTGCTCAATCGGGCGATAGTAAAGGAAATGGCCAATATAACAGGCAAAATGAAAACCAGCTTATAGATTGAATTCCATTGTGCGCCGTCGGCTATCATTTTCCCGGCAAATAAAGGAGCTAACATCGATCCGGCACCATGGAAGAAAGCAAGGATATTTAAGAAAAAACCACTTCTTTCGGGGTAATTCTCCATAATGATCCCGTTTGCTGCGATTTCTATTGTACCGAGTCCAAAACCGAGTAGAAAAAATGTAAAATAGAGGATTGTCGCAGTGCCGGCAAACCCTGTTCCTCCGACCCCCGCAGCGAGAATTACACCAGCTATAATCATTACAGCCCTGTTTCCAAGTTTATCAGCCAGTGGCCCTGCGATAAGAGTCGCTACCATAAAACCCAGATATGAAAGTAGAAGAATATTGCTTCCATCAGAATATGAGAGATTGAGAAACGTCAGCATTTCCGGAATGACCGGACCTTTCAGGTTATCAGTAAAACCAAAGACGAAAAATGCAAAAAAAGCACCGGCGGTTATCAGTATCAGATAGAGGTTCGATTGTTTTATATTATTTTTTTTCACAAAGCCACTATGTCAGAGCTTCAATAATTGATCAAGTTTATTCTAACTGTTTATTATCTGTTTCAAAAGCAAAAGAGACTGACTGAATCTCGGACTCTGTTGCGATGGAGTATAATCCAGTTTCAGGTGATACGAATCATCTACCAGATCAAAATCACTGGAAATTTTCCCTATTAATTCAAACACTTCTTCGAAACCGTCAACTTTCAGAACAACCATGCCTTTCTGATCGAGAAAACCCGAGGGATTTCCTTTAAAGACAATTGTCATACTCTCATCATTAATACTGACTGGAGTACAGACCTTTTTCACTCCCCGGATGAATAACATTCCCTCTGTATTTGTGGACACTTTAGATTTTTCAGATTTAATATGATGATGACCGAAAACCTTAACCAGATCATCGGGAATTTTCCGCCTCATTTTAAGATTCAGATAATACATATTTTCATAATTCAATCCATTATTATTCATATCTACTAATTTCGTTAATAGATTGAAAACATGGGATTTTTTAAAAAGAGAATCATAAAACTTAAGTTGAATAGTAATTAAACCATTAGATTTATAAAGTTGATTCTGTGCGTCTTTATCTATTCTGGCTAAAATCACTACATCATCCATGGTTGCCGATATCAATGCACCTTTTGCAGCTTCCATACCTATCTTCACTTTTGTTTCACTTTGAAGAAGTCCAACTGCACGTGTATTTTCATTGGAAAAGACAATTCTTTTTTCTTTGAATGTCTCATATATTTTTCTATTCTCTACCAATTCCTGCTGTGTATACATTATTACCTGCTTAAAGATTTTCAGTAATTATTAAGCAATAATCATGCCAATGACTATACAGAGATTGAGGGTATTCAGGGAAAAATGATGTCGACCTATCAGTCTTATTTGTTCGGTTATTCGCCCTGTCCGTCGAAATCAGTTTTTCTTTTCAAACCAGTTATTCTGCCCCTCAACTGATAGAAAGCTCCATGCGATCAGTCTACTGATTTTCTGCCCATGACTCATGGGAATGATACGTATATCTACAGCTCCCGACTGGGCTGCAGATTTCTCCAAGGCTGAGATATTCTCTTTTTTTGAAACCAAAGATGTGAACCAGCAGACCTGCCGTGAAAAGTCACAACTTTCCCTGATCATTTTCTTGATAAAAGACAATTCTCCTCCCGGGCACCACAGTTCATTTTCGCTTCCGCCGAAATTCGAATTGGATGATTTTCCGCTATCACCTCCACCGAGATTTTTAAATTTCCTGCTATTGGCCTCTAAAACCTCTGCTTTAGAACTATGAAAAGGAGGGTTGCATACTATTAAATCAAAACAGTCTTTATCTTCTATGATTTTTCTCAAGATGAACTGCTTCTGTTTCTGCTGCCTGATTTTAACCTGTTTACTCAATGAGCGATTGGACTGCACAATCAATCGTGCAGTTTTCAGCGATAGAGGGTCTATTTCAGTAGCTGTAAATCTCCAGCCATATGCCTGACTCCCGATGATTGGATAGATACAATTGGCACCTGTTCCGATATCCATCACATGAACGTTCTTCCCTTTCGGAATGACTGCTCCATTAGCTGACGCAAGGAGATCTGCAGCATAGTGTATATAATCAGCTCTTCCCGGGATGGGAGGACAGAGATATCCTGGCGGAATCATCCAGTTTTCCACATGATAGAATTTCTTAAGTAGGGCTTTGTTCAAATAGAGAACTGCCTGGGCATCATGAAAATCAATGGTCATATCGCCTTTGGGATTGGGAATAACGAATTTTTCGAGTT
>Ga0209692_10001389_pt1 | contig 33686 bp, 33 predicted proteins | sample tdDd472_FD_187129 | JGI IMG/M metagenome (GOLD analysis project Ga0209692, IMG submission 187129) | Marine sediment microbial communities from the Atlantic coast under amendment with organic carbon and nitrate - tdDd47.2 (SPAdes)... | ecosystem: Environmental > Aquatic > Marine > Coastal >...
CAGTTCCCCGCCGCCGGAAATAACGAGGACATGCCCTTCCGGGCAGTCTTCAATCGCCTTGCGCTGCGCGTTCTCGTCCGAACCCAGAAAGGCGGTCGTCGCGATATCCTCGCGCATCGGGACCAGACGCAGCGTATAGGCCTGGCCCACCAGCCTCTCATCCGGGCCGGAAAAGGGCTTCGGCCCGAACATCGCGCAGGCGCGGATGCCGCGCTTCAGCAACTGCATGGTGATGGTCGCCGTCGAGACATGCTTCAACAAGGCGAGACTTTCCGCCGATACGGATGCGGTCATGGCATTTCCCCTTTCGCCCGCGGCCGTTTGGCGCACGGATTGTTCGAGGCATGATATGCCCCTTATGTTAGAGTGGTTGAACAGTATCGGCCCTCCGACCGGGCGTCACCGGTCAAAAACCGGTATTGCGGCACCATATCTTTGATATGGGAGCAACAAATGTCCTTCTTCGGTGAAGGGCATGGAGTCCTCATGAAACTTTCACAGTAAAAAAAATAAAACTTCCAAGTATTTTCAGTTTTAACTTGGAGTTTTACTTACCATACCCTTACAATGCGGGCCTTCGAATCACGAATCGCATTGGGGAACTTTCGTGTCTTGGCTGGCAGCCGTCGATTACCGGCAGGGAACGCGTCATCGGGCGCACCAGACGCCGTGCCATGACTTCGGCACCCTCGCCAAGCCGACCAGCACAACAGTCGTCGGATCCATCGCAGAAGGCGCGATGCGGGGCCGGCTCTCCCATATCGGGGCGCAAGTGGCCGCGAAAGCCGCGGCGGAAACGTTGGACGAACTCGCGCGGACCGGCGTCATTCCCGACGAGGACGATTTGCGCCGGGTTCTTCGCCGCGTGCGCCTTGTCCTGACGCGCGAAGCCGCGGAACGCAATTGCGACCTGTCCGACCTTGCGACGACGCTGATCGCCTTTGCCCTGACGCCCTACAGAATTGCCGCGCTGCGGGTCGGGGATGGCTTTCTGATCGCAGCCTCGCCCGCCCGCCCCTATCACAGCATCGCCGGCGCACGCCGCGGCGAAACCCGTTTCGTGACGGATGATGACGCGGAGGACGCAGTCGCGATCGCCGTTGACGAAGGCCCCGTATCCTTTGTCGCGGCCGGCACTGACGGTCTGCAGACCTTGTCGATCAGCGCCGAGGATGGACGGCCGCATTCTTCCTTCCTGCGCCCGCTCAACCGGTACATCAGCACGGCGGAAAGCGACGACGAAATTCATCTCGGCATCCGCGAGTTTCTGCGTTCCGACCGGCTGGCCGAGCGCGTCGACGACGACATGACGTTGATGCTCTGCGGCTGGCGCAGCGACGGCGCTTGGGAGAACCGCGCCGGATGACCCACCAGACAAACCGATCGAAACGGGGCCGCGACAGCGTCCCCGGCGAAGAGCGTGCGGGACCGCGGGTCGGCCCGCTGCTCGGCGCTCCGCCCCCGATCGTCTTCCGCACCCCGCAACGGCCGGGCCCGCGGGACGACGCGCCGGGCGTATCCTATCGCGTTCTCACCCCAACCCCCACCGATGGTCATGGGGTTTTGGAATTGTCGGCCGACCGCAAGACCCGCATCCCCGCTTTGAGCGTGATTTGCTGCGTGACAGGGGTGTCGCTGGCCGATATCGCGCCGACGATCCTGGACCGGCCGCTACAGGTCAAGTTCATGATCCCGGACGTCCCCGGCAACATCCGCTTGGAAACGAGCGATACCCACGACACATCGGTCAGCATTCAGCACCCGCCCGCGCGGACGCGCAGTTTCGGCGTCGAAAGAATGCGGGCAAGCCGGCTTGTCGCCGTCCCGAAACTGCCCCCCTTCGGCGGATTCCGCCGCCGTTAGGAAGCGTCGCTCCGGAACGGCCGTCCGGGCCTACTCCTTATGCTCGGCCAAATAATCCGTGACTTCCGCAACCGTCATTTTCGTCAGGTCCTTGGCGAATTCTTGGCTGACGGCTTGCGCGGCCGGTTTGGACAATGCGGCGCGAAGATTGCCCAATGTCTCGGGCGGGGCCACCAGGACAAGGCGGTCGAACGATTTCTCGGAAGCCGCCCGGTTCACGATTTCGGCGACCGCATGCGCGAACTTTTCCTTCTCGAACTTATGCCAGTCAACTCTGGGGGCCATCGCGTGGCGCAACCCGGTATGCCCGCCGGCGGCGCTTTCATGGGTCCGCCCCGGCCGATCCGTCCCCTGCTCGTGGGTCGGCGGATTATCGTTTTGCATTTCCGGGACAGGCGCGGAATCGAGTGCCGTCAACGCGCCGCTTCCCATCAGAAAGCGCGCCCTTTCGCCATCGGCCACGACGACCCATGTAATGGGGGAGGAATGGGTAACCATATCTTTCGTCCTTTTCTGTGATTTTTTAGAGCATGCCCGTCATTCCATCGTCTCGCATTGATTTACCTCAAGGGGAAAAGGACAAAGGCTTTGCCGTTTCCTCCTGTGTCCCGCGGGCAACCCTCCGGCGAGGCACCTGCTGTCAGGCCGATTGACCTTCATCAAAGCCGTCGGCGTCGCAGCGACATAGAGTTCAACACAAGTTCAACTCACTTCCCGGGAGATACCGACCATGGCCATAGAACTTGAAATCACGTATCGCGACTTTCCGGCGCCGCAGTTGGCGGAGGAGCGCATTCGCGAACACGTTGCGAAACTGGAGCGGATGTTCCCCCGGATGCAGTCTCTGCGCGTCGTTTCCGAACAAATCCAGCACAGCAAGCACAAGGGCAGACTCTACCACTTCCGGCTGGACGCCATTCTGCCCGGCGGTGAAATCACCGTAGACAAGAGCCACGCGGATAAGGATTCCCATGCCGATTTCTTTGTCGCCATGCGGGACGCCTTCAATGCGCTGGAAAGCCGGGCCCATACCTTTGCAGAAAAGCAGAACCTGGACGTGAAACACCATGACGTCCCGCCGCATGGCGTGGTGAAGGCCGTTTTCCCGGATCACGGTTTCATCCGGACTTCGGACGGATTGGAAGTCTATTTCCACGCCAACAGCGTGGTCGACGGCAAGTTCGACGAGGTCGAGGTCGGAACCGAAGTGCGCTATTCCGCCGTGGAGAAGGAAAGCGAAAAGGGGCCGCAGGCGACCGCCGTTCACATCATCGGCAAGCATCACCTGCAATAACATGCCCGGCGCGTGCTTTTTGCCGGCGTGCGGCGGACCTATGGGCGGTCGGCCGACAGCCGGTTGGCCGTTGCCGGACGCCCGGCTTCGGCACGGACAGTCTCGGTCGGCGTTTCACGGGGACAAGTACAGGCGGAAACGGGCGGCGCTTTAGTGAGCCGTGGCGTTCCGGTCGGCGCTGTCGCCTTTTGACGGCGATGCCGTCGTCGAAACAGCGCCGTCGCCGGCTCCGTTCGTTTTGCGGGACGGGGCGGCGGGCGGCGCTTCCCGCTGCATGGCGCCGGACTTCACGCCGATCGGAATGTTGGCTTTGGCCGCGTCCTCGACGGCGGCTCCAGTCACGGCGCGGCTGTAGCGGCCTTCGACCTCGGCGCCAGCCTCGACTTCCAAGATTTCATGGTCGACATCGCCATAGACCTTAGCGGTACTGCCCAACCGCACCTTGCGCGCCCGGATTTCCCCGCGCACTTCGCCAAGAACGACAAGCGTCTCGACCGCCGCCTCGCCATGCAATTGGCCGGTGGCGCCGATGGTCAATCCCGAGCACTGGACATTGCCGCGCAGAATACCGTCAAGCTGGACATCCGCGGCGCCGGCAAGGTCGCCAGTGATGACCGTTCCCTCCGCGATCACCGTCGGCATCGCGGCAGGGGCGCTCTTCGCCTTGGGCGCGTCATCACTGAAAAAACCCATCAGGTACTCCTTCGTTGGAGTGACATTATCGCAATGGTTTTGGCATGGCGACAGGAATCACCCAACATTTACTGAAACTGCAATATTAAAACGCCCAATAAAAGCGTTCGCAACTTGCAGAAGTTGTTGGCCCGTCGTGACGACGACTATTCAGCGGCCCGTTGCGTCACGGAAAGCTCGCCCAAATACTTTTCCGCGTCCAGCGCGGCCATGCAGCCCATGCCGGCGGCCGTGACCGCCTGGCGGTAGTGCTTGTCGACCACGTCGCCCGCCGCGAACACGCCCTGGATATTGGTATGGGTCGAGCCGGGTTTGGTGAGGATATAACCTTCCTGATCCATCTCGATCTTGCCCTTGAACACCGCTGTGGCCGGGTCATGGCCGATGGCGACGAAAACGCCGTGTGCGGCGCGCTCCGTCACCTCCCCCGTCAGGGTGTTGCGCAGCCGAACGCCGGTAACGCCGAGGGGGTCTTCTTCGCCCAGGATCTCTTCGATCATGGAATTCCAGACCACTTCGATCTTCTCGTTCTCCATCAGCCGGTCCTGCAGGATCTTTTCCGCCCGGAACGAGTCGCGACGGTGTACGACGGTGACCTTGCTGGCATGGTTGGTGAGGTAGAGGGCTTCCTCGACCGCCGTATTGCCGCCGCCGACCACCACGACTTCCTTGCCCCGGAAGAAGAAGCCGTCGCAGGTCGCGCAGGCCGAGACGCCATAGCCCTGGAACCTCTGTTCCGACGGAAGGCCCAGCCAGCGCGCCTGCGCGCCGGTGGTGACGATCACGGCGTCGGCGGTATAGACATCGCCTCCGTCGGTCACGGCGCGGAACGGGGTGGCGGTAAACTCCACCTCTGTCACGATGTCGTAGACGACCTCAGTCCCGACATTTTCGGCCTGCTGGCGCATCTGCTCCATCAACCAAGGCCCCTGGATCGCATCGGCGAAACCCGGATAGTTCTCGACCTCGGTCGTGATGGTCAGCTGGCCGCCCGGCTGAAGCCCGGCAATGACGACCGGCTCCAGGTTCGCCCGCGCGGCATAGACCGCGGCCGTGTATCCCGCCGGTCCGGATCCGATAATCAGGGTCTTGCAATGCCGCTCCGCCATCTTGTCCTCTCTCCAAAACCTTCAGGCCCTCACCGGGCCGCCATATCTGTTAAGGACCCAACTTAGTCACGGGTCCGGCGAGTGCAATCCAAACGGCACGCAAAATCCCCGTGACAGGGGGTCACAGCGGTTCTTTAGACACGTTCCAGGATGACATGGTCGAATGCCGTCCCGTCGGCGGCGGTCGCGGATTCACGCGACACCTCGCGCCAGGCCGACGGGTCCAGAGCGGGAAAGAAAGTATCGCCATCGGGTGAGAGGCGCACTTCGGTCAGGTCGATCCTGTCGACCTTGTCGAAGGCCTGTTCATACAGGCTGCCGCCGCCGATAAGGCAGACCTCGTCCACGTCCATGTCCCGGGCGAGGCGGTCGGCCGCAGCCAAGGCCGCGTCCAGATCCGCGAAGACTTGGGCGCCTTCCGCCTCGAATCCGGGTTGCCGGGTGACGACAAGGTTCGGGCGCCCCGGGAGCGGTTTGCGCGGCAGGGAGTCCCAGGTCTTGCGGCCCATCACCAAGGGTTTCCCCATGGTCACCGCCTTGAAGCGCTTCAAATCTTCCGGCAGATGCCAGGGCAGGTCGCCGTCGCGCCCGATGACGCGGTTCTCGGCCATGGCAACGACGATCACCAGTTTCGGCACGTGGATCTCCCTTCGGACAATGGGGCCGCGGGTCAAACCGCCACGGGCGCGGAGATATGCGGCAGCGGGTCATAGTCCCGCAATTGAAAATCGTCGAAGGTGAAGGCGAACAGGTCGTCGACCTCGGGGTTCAACACCATGATCGGCAGGGCCCGCGGCTCCCTCGACAGCTGCTCGTCGGTCTGATCGAGATGGTTCATGTAGAGATGCGCATCGCCCAGCGTATGAACGAACTCGCCCGGCTGGAGGCCGGTCACCTGCGCCACCATCATGGTCAGCAGGGCGTAGGAGGCGATATTGAAGGGCACGCCCAGGAAGATGTCCGCGCTGCGCTGGTAGAGTTGGCAGGAAAGCCTGCCGTCGGCGACATAGAACTGGAACAGGCAATGGCAGGGCGGCAGCGCCATGGAATCCACATCCGCCGGGTTCCAGGCCGTCACGATCAGCCGGCGCGAATTCGGGTTCTTCCTGATCTGTTCGACCAGATTGGAAATCTGATCGATCGTGCCGCCGTCCTTGGCCGGCCAGGACCGCCATTGATGACCATAGACCGGCCCCAGATCGCCGTTCTCGTCGGCCCATTCGTTCCAGATCGAAACCCCGTTGTCGTTCAGGTATTTGATGTTGGTGTCGCCCTGAAGGAACCACAGAAGTTCGTGGATGATCGACTTCAGGTGCAGCTTCTTGGTCGTCAGCATGGGGAAGCCGTCGGCCAGGTCGAACCGCATCTGATGGCCGAAAACGCTGACGGTCCCGGTACCGGTCCGGTCACCTTTTTGGGCGCCGGTTTCGCGCACACGGCGCAGAAGGTCTAGATATTGCCGCACTTGCCCGTCCGCCTGACTAAACTGAATCCGATTTTCGAGAAGGTTCCCGGCCGGCGATCTAGCGTCACCAAAACCGGCGGCGCAAGCCAATCAAGGAACCGATTATGAGATTATCCGATTCGGCGGAACCGCACCGCCATCGCACAGCATGCGGGCATCACCGGAGCGGCCGCACCCGATAGGCGCAGCGCCTTGCGCCGGCAAGCAGGTGGTCGGCGCGCTCTACCGCCACATGCGGGCCGAGCACGGCGCGAAAGACGGTCAGTTCCCCATCGCAGAGCCGGGAACAGGCCTTGGCCGCGACACAGATCGGACAATGGTTTTCGATCAGCAGGAAGGCGCCGTCCTCCGCCTCCTCGACCGAGGCCATATAGCCTTCCGCATCCCGCAATTGGGCGAGCGCCTGCAATTTCCCCTTCACGCTTTCCTCGCGGTCGACGCGTTCCGCATAGGCGCGGATCTGCTGCGCCGTGCGTTCGGCGATCAGGCGCTGAAGGCCCTCCTCCCCAAAGGTCGCGCGCATCGCGCCGAGCAAACCAGCCGTCAATTCCGCATGCGCATCGGGAAAGAAACGGCCGGCGGCCTCGGTCAGGGACCAGATCTTCGCGGGCCGGCCCACGGGGCGCGGCGCTTCCGAATAGTCGACGAAACCTTCTTCCTGCAGGGCGTAGAGGTGCTGCCGCACGGCCATGGTCGATACGCCCTGTTTCGCCGCCAGATCGGCCGCGTCGCTGGGGCCCTCCAGTTTCAGCATGTCCAGGATCGCCTGCCTTGTGGCGGATTTCGCCGGCTGCCGGGAATTCTTCTGCGTTGCTGCGGTCGCCATCGTCCCTCTTCCCCTCACCCTTCTTCCGCCGCTGCGCGGCTCACCGCTTCCTCGCCGATCGGCCCGGCCACACGCAGGGCGGCGACGGCGCCGGCAATCACGATCGGCAGGAAGGCCGCGAAGCTCCAGAAGCCGACACTCTCCAAGACGTCACGGGGTGCGTCGTCCGAAAAACCCAACCCGTTCGCGATGAAGCCGACCGCCGACGCGCCCAAGGCATAACCGATCATCTGCGTCGTCGGAATCGCGGCCGAAGCGCGCGCCCGGTCGTTGCCGTCGGCCCCAGCGACGATGCGCTGTGTGATGTAACCGAAGGACATTCCGAAGCCCGCCCCGACACAAACCAGAAACGGCGCAAGCGCCCAAACCGGGCCGTTCGGCATGATCAGGGCCATCCCCAAGACGCCGAGGATCAGCAAAGCCGCGGCCGCCCGGATGAGCCAGGGATGCCAAAGCGCCGCCGCGCCGGAAAAGGCGATCGCCGCGACGCTCCAGGCGACGGATTCGACGGCGACGAGAACCCCGCCGGTGATCGGCCGCGCCCCGTGCAGCAGCTGAATGAGCAGCGGGCCGTAGACCGTGAAGGTGATCGTCCCGAAAAAGCACAGCCCGATCATCGCCAAGCCCCAGAGCGTCGACCGGGAGAGGTCATAGGCGGAGCGCGGATAAAGGCGGCTGTCCCCCGCATGGGCGTCGCGTCGGAAGAAAGCGGCCAGCAGCACCAGACCGGCGATGGCCAGAACACCCGCCTGCCAGGTGAAACCGATCACCCCGGCCGAAGCGATCGCCATGATCGCAGCCGACAGCAGGACAAGCCGTATGCGCGGGAAGGTCCCTTCATGGGATTGCACATCCGTGTCCCGGTCGCGCAGCACCCAGCCGACGGCGGCCAGATAAACAATCGCCTGCGCGGCGAATGCCGCAAACCCGACGCGCCACAAGCCGAATTCCGCGAACCCGCCGCCGACCGCCGGGCCGCAAAAGGCGGAAACGCCCCAGATCGCGGAAACGAGCGCGATCATGCGCGGCATGATCCTGCCCGGAAACAGCTCGACAATGGCCACATGGGTCAGCGCGACGAGCGCCCCGCCCCCGGCGCCTTTGATCAGGCGCCCGCCCAGCAGCACGGTCATGTCCGGCGCCAGGGCGCAAATGACGCAGCCAACGGCGAACGCGGCGGCGGAAACCATCATCGCGGTGCGCAGCCCGAACCGGACGGCGAGCAAACCCGCCGCCGCCCCCGCGACGATCGAGCCGACCTGATAGAGCACCGACGCCCAACTGAGGAACGCCACCCCGCCGATATCGAGCACCGCCGAGGGAATAAGCGTGGACACCAGACTGGCGTTGGAAGCATGCAGCCAGACACCGAAGCCGAGCACGATGAAGCGCTGCAGCACGCCGGCGCGCCACAGGTCCGCCCATGTGGACTCGCCCGTCAATTGTACGGTGGCGCTGTCGGTCACGTCGGGGCCCTCACCAATGTGTTATCCTGCCGGACGGTCTTTCCATCATATTTCTATAGACAAAATTTTAGAAAGGCCATATCTAGTTTCGAAAGAAAAAACTTTCGAAAGGAAAGGCCATGCCGTCCGGCAATTGGGTTCGCGTTACTGATCTGGATTCGCTGATCGCGAAAGGCCGGAAAGTCGTGAAGGCCGAAGGGAAGCAAATCGCCCTTTTCCATCTCCCCGAAAGAGACCTTGAAAACGGCGCGATCCAGGCCTGCAACAACCGCTGCCCGCACGAAGGCTATCCGCTGATCGAAGGCGCGCTGACCGGCGGGACGGAGGACGCCGCCTGCAAGCTGACCTGCAATTGGCACAATTGGAAATTCGATCTGGATTCAGGAGAGACGGAGGTCGGCGGCGACAAGCTGCGGCGCTATCCGGTGCGGGTGGAGGGCGGCGACGTGCTGGTGGAGATCACCGACCCGCCGGCCGAAGAACTGATCCGAACCGCACTCGACAATGTCGTCGACGCCATGCCCCGGCATGAATACGACCGCATCGCCCGCGAAGTGGCGCGTTTGAAAAAGGCCGGCGGCGATCCGGACCTCGCCATCCTGAAAGCCACGCAGCACAGCTTCGACCGTTTCGAATTCGGCTATACGCATGCCTTCGCCGCCGCCGCGGATTGGCTGAAACTCGGCGATGATTTGGCCGTGGACGAGGGGGAGAAATTGGCGAGCCGTGTCGAGGTCATCGGCCATATGTCCTGGGACACGCTGCGCGAGCGTCAATATCCCTTCACCGCGGACAGCCGCCCCTATGACGAGGACGGTTTTGTCCAGGCCATCGAGGATGAGGACGAGAATGCCGCCGTCGCCTATATCAACGGCGCGATCGCGGAAGGATTGGGCATGCCCGCCCTGCGCAAGGGCCTGCTGCGGGCGGCCTTGAACCACTATCAGCTTTTCGGCCACGCCCCGATCTATGTCTACAAGACCGACGAACTGGCGGAACGACTGGGCCGGGACTCCCTGAAACCGCTTTTGCTCTGCCTCGTCCGCGGCTTGATCTATGCCAGCCGTGAAGACCTGATTCCGGAATTCAAATCCTACCGCCCCGCCCTTGCGGCTTGGCACGAAGGCGGCGATGCCCCGCCGCGCCCGGCGGAAGACTATACCCGCCTGCCGGTCCGCAAAGTGCTGGACCTGATACTGGAAAGCGCAAAACGCGGGCCCGAGCTCTATCCGGTCCTGTTGGAAGCGGCGACGCGTCAGTTGCTCACCTTCCGCGTCGACATGGACAGGCGGACCGACAATCAGGTTTCGGAAAACGTCAACTGGCTGGACTTCACCCATGGCCTGACCTTCGCCAATGCGGGCCGGTGGGCCGCCGAACAGTATCCGGAACTCTGGCCGGAAGTCCTGCTGCAGATCGGCTGTTTCCTGGGCCGGAACGCGGGTTTCCTGGACGACTCGGTGAAGGCCGAGGAATGGCGGGTGGACGAAGCGCCCGTCGCCTATCTGAACGGCGTGTTGCACGGCATGCTGGATCACAGCTTCCCGGAATACATCGTGGCCTGCCATTACGTGAAACTGGCGACGGCGATGCGAGCGGAGATCGAGAACGCACCGGACGCCCTATACGTCCCGCTGATGACCGCCGCCCTCAATCGGCTGATCGCCCATCCCATCAAGAGAAAACAGGTTCTGCGCACGGCGAACCAGTCACTGGATTTCGTCGCCCGCGAAGGCTGACACGAAGGAATATCGACATGAGATCCCGTCTCACGGAACTGCTGGATATCGACTATCCCATCATCCAGGCGCCGATGGCCGGCGTTTCCACACCCGAACTGGCGGTCGCGGTTGCCAATGCGGGGGGCTTGGGGTCGCTCGCGGTGGGCACGATGACGGCAGAGCAGGCCGACAGCGCGCTCGCCAAGCTGAAAACCATGACCAACCGGCCGATCAACGTGAACGTCTTCACACACGAGACGCCGAAACGCGACGCCGCGCTGGAAGCCGCTTGGCTCGAAACCCTGCGACCCTATTTCGAAGAATTCGGCGCCGAACCGCCCCCCTCCCTCTCGGAAATCTACACCTCCTTCAACGACGACCCGGACATGCTGGAAATGCTGGTCCGGCAGCGCCCGGCGGCGGTCAGCTTCCATTTTGGCCTGCCGACCCCGGCGGCGATGGACGCGCTGAAGGCCGTCGGCATCCTTACGCTCTGTTCCGCCACCACCGTCCAGGAAGCGCGCCAAGCGGAAGAAGCAGGGATCGACATCGTCGTCGCCCAGGGATACGAGGCGGGTGGCCATCGCGGCACCTTCAGGGCCGATCACGACGCCGCCATCGGCACCTTCGCCCTGATCCCGCAGGTCCGGAAGGCGGTGTCGATCCCGGTCGTCGCGGCGGGCGGCATCGGCACCGGGGCCGGAATCGCGGCCGCCTTCGCGCTCGGCGCGGACGGCGTGCAGATCGGCACGGCCTTCATCAGCAGCCCGGAATCCGCCGCCAGCCAGGCGCATCACGACTTGCTTGTCGGCCAACCCGGCCAGGCAACGGAAATCACCGGAATACTCTCTGGCCGTCCGGCGCGCGGCATCGTCAACCGGTTGATGGCCGACATGCGCGGCCGGGAAACGGAAGTCCCCGCCTATCCGGTTGCCTACGACGCGGGCAAGGCGCTGGCCGGCGCGGCGAAGGCGAAAGGCGACGGCAATTTTGCGGCTCTGTGGGGCGGCCAGACAGCGCCGCTTAACCGGCAGATCCCGGCGGCGGAGCTGATCGCGAAGCTGGTTGCTGAAGCGAACGAGGCGCTGGGCGTGGCGACGGAAAGGCTCAGACCATGAATAAACGGGCACGGCTGCGGTCTTAATCGAAACCCCTTTCAGAACCGCTTCCCAATCCCTATATTAACCGTGCCGGCTTCGGCCGGTTATGACGCTAAAGGGTGGCATGGAATAAGCGCAGCGGACCCGGGGGCGGTACCCGGCGCCTCCACCATGAGAACCAAGCAAGTCTGATGTTTCAGACGGTTATGCAGGGTTCTGATGATGGGGGCGAAATAGGATCGACGCGTGTGGTAAAGATGCTTTCTGCGTTCGGTATGGTATCCGCCGTTATCGGGCCACGGCTATAAATGCCAATGATAACGGAGAGATGGTTGCCGTCGCCGCGTAATGCGGTCAAAGCGACACTTCGGAATTCCTAGCCGGTTCATCGCCGTCTAGGTGGGGTATGGGGGACCTAGCAACAGAACCCCCCGCTCTCCCCCTTCATTTCGAAATTTTCGCAGGCGGCCCGCCTGCCGACAGGTTGTTATGCGAAAGCAGCATGGCGAATTTCGCCATTATCGCAATTTGCAAACAATTGGGTCTTTTCACCCGGCACCGGGACTGCAATTCTATGCGCGTTAACGTGATGCATCGGCCAGGGCCTTTAGCCCCCTTCGCATCGCGCCTTTTTGATTCTTGCGTGTCGATACAGTTTTGTGGGGAACGGAATGTCCGAGGACCGGATTGGCTATAATGCGATGGTTGAGGAAGCGATGCGCAGCGTCGTTCGCAAAGCCATCGAATTGGCCGCATCCGAGGGTCTGCCGGGCGAGCACCATTTCTACATCACCTTCCGCACCGACCATCCGGACGCGAAACTGCCCGACCATCTGCACAAGCGCTATCCCCGCGAAATGACGATCGTCCTGCAGCACCAGTTCTGGAATCTGACGATCGACGACGAAAAGCTGGAAGTGGATTTGAGCTTCAATCAGAAGCTGGAGCGCCTGCGCGTGCCGCTCGACGCCCTGATCACCTTCGCGGACCCGTCGGTCAATTTCGGCCTGCAGTTCCATCCCTCCTCGCCGGAAGGCGAGGCGGAAGACGACATCCTGGAAATCAGCGATGACGAAACCATCGACGGGGCCGGCGACTTGGCCGGCGGCGGCGCGGACGGCGTGGCCGAAACAGGCGATGCCGACAGCGAATCCCGCGACGCCGACAACGTGGTCACCCTGGACGCCTTCCGCAAGAAATAACCGATTTTCCATGCCGTCGGCATTGCGCCTCTGCCCCGACCCTGCCGGCCGGTTCAGACCTTTCGCTTGGGCAGCCGACATATACGATGGTAAGAGATGAGGAGACGGGTCCGTGCTGCTTTCGCCAGCGCGGATACCCACAAGAATCTGGATAATCAGCCGCGACGGGCGAAGGGGATGAACGATGGCAGAGCCGAATTTCCATGAAATGTTTCCGCTGGGCGAAGACAAGACGCCGTATCGCAAACTGGACGGCGATTTCGTCACCACCGCGGAATTCGAAGGCCAGGAAATCCTGAAAGTGGATACCGAGGCCCTGCGCCTGCTGTCCGAGGAAGCCTTCCACGACATCAACCACCTGCTCCGCCCCGGCCATCTGGAGCAGCTCCGCAACATCCTGGAGGACCCGGAAGCATCGTCCAACGACCGCTTCGTCGCCTATGACCTGTTGAAGAACGCGAATATTTCGGCGGGCGGCGTGCTTCCCATGTGCCAGGACACCGGCACCGCCATCATCATGGGCAAGAAAGGCCGGCGTGTCTGGACCGACGGGTCCGACGCGAACGCGCTGGGCCGCGGCGTCATGGACGCCTATGACCACAACAATCTGCGCTACAGCCAGGTTTCTCCCGTCTCGATGTTCGAGGAAGTGAACACCAGGAACAACCTTCCGGCGCAGGTCGACATCTATTCCGAAGGCGAGGACGCCTATAAATTCCTCTTCGTCGCCAAAGGCGGCGGCTCGGCCAACAAGACCTTCCTGTTCCAGGCGACCCCCAGCCTGCTGGAGCGGGAACGGATGATCGAGTTCCTGAGGGAAAAGATCATCACGCTTGGCACCGCGGCCTGCCCGCCCTATCACCTGGCAGTCGTCATCGGCGGCACCAGCGCGGAATTGAACCTGAAGACGGTGAAGCTCGCCTCCTGCCGGTATCTGGACGGATTGCCGACCGAGGGCGGCGATGCCGGACACGCGTTCCGCGATTTGGAAATGGAAGCGACGGTGCACGAACTGACCCGCCAGATGGGCATCGGCGCCCAGTTCGGCGGCAAGTATTTCTGCCATGACGTCCGCGTCATCCGCCTGCCCCGCCACGGCGCGTCCCTGCCGATCGGGATCGGGGTTTCCTGCTCCGCCGACCGTCAGGCCATGGGCAAGATCACCCGCGACGGCGTTTTCCTGGAAAAGCTGGAAGCGGATCCCGCCCGGTTCCTGCCTGAGATCGACGACAGTGAGTTCTCGGGCGACGTGGTGAAGATCGACCTCACCAAACCGATGTCGGAAATCCTCGGCACGCTGACGAAATACCCGGTGAAGACGCGCCTGTCGCTGACCGGCCCGATCATCGTCGCGCGCGACTCCGCGCACCGGAAACTGCGCGAACGCCTGGATGCCGGCGAGGACCTGCCGCAATATTTCAAGGATCACCCGATCTATTACGCCGGCCCGGCAAAAACGCCGGAAGGCTACGCGTCCGGCTCCTTCGGGCCGACGACGGCGGGCCGCATGGACGGCTTCGTGGACGAATTCCAGGCCAAGGGCGGTTCGATGGTCATGCTGGCCAAGGGCAACCGGTCCCCGGTGGTGCGCAAGGCCTGCCAAGCCCATGGCGGCTTCTACCTGGGCAGCATCGGCGGCCCCGCCGCGCGCCTTGCCCAGGACTGCATCAAGAAGGTCGAATGCATCGAGTATCCCGAACTCGGCATGGAGGCGATCTGGCGCATCGAGGTCGAGAACTTCCCCGCCTTCATCGTCGTCGACGACAAGGGCAACGACTTCTTCAAGGACGTGATGGGTTGATCCGGGGGCGCGGCATGCGAACGTCGCCCCTTCATCCTGATTTCGGCGTTGAGGTTCACGATCTGGACCTCAACGCCGTTACATCCGGGAACGGATACGCCGACCTGCGACGCCTGTTCGATACGCACTCGCTGCTGCTGTTCCGGAACCAGCCCTTGTCGAATGAGGAACATCTGCGTCTGGCGCGGTTGTTCGGCCCGATCGAGAACCGAACGGACGATCCGGCCGAGAGACTGTCGCCGGTATCGAACGCGAAGGACAGCGGCGGCGTCACAGCGCCCGACGACCTCCATACCCTGAACTTGATCGCCAATCAGCTGTGGCACACGGACAGCACATTCCTGCCCGTCCCGGCGCTTGCCAACCTGCTGCAGGCGCGGGTCGTCAGCAGTTCGGGCGGCGAGACCGAATTCGTCTCGACCCGGGCCGGCTTCAAACGCCTGCCGAAAGAGGTTCAGGAAAAACTGCGGCGGACTTCCTTTCGCCACGACTACAAGAATTCACGGGGCGCGATCGCGGAAGACCTGACGCGCATGGCCATCATCACGAAATGGCCGGAACAGCATTGGCGGGCGATTTGGCCCAATCCCGAGACCGGCGAGGAAGCACTCTACATCGCCTCGCACGTTTATGCCGTCGACGGCATGGATCGGGCCGACGCGAAAGCCTGGGTCAAGCAACTGACGGAGGCGATGACGCCGCCGGAGGCGATCTATACGCATGCGTGGGAACCGGGCGACATGATCATCTGGGACGAGCGCGCCACCATGCATCGCGGCCGGCCCTGGCCTTATGACGAGGAACGGACACTCGCCAGCGTCTGCGTCACCGCAAGGGACGTGGACGGATTGTCGCAAATCCGGCTCTGAAGCATTGGATTGGATTGTGCCGCTCCCCCTCGGCGGGCACGCCGCGCTGCGGGCGCCGCGAGAGGGAGCGAAACGCGGTTACCGTTACGATTTCAACGGATTGCCGAAAATATCCTCGCAAACCGACGAGGCGAAATTCTTGGACAGATTGCCAATGGCGTTCGACAAGACCGCAGCACCGATGATGCCGCCGCCCGCGAGACTGCCTTCGACCTGATACTCTCCGACAATGGCGCGCGTCTCCTTCTCGACGATTTTGACCCGGCCGGTCATGGACGCGCTATCGCCGATCAAGAACGCCTGCCCTGCATTCGCGCCGTCGTATTGCGTGAGCTCGACCTCGACGTCGTGTTTGACGGTGCCGGTCGTGCATTCGGAAAGAGCGACCTCGAGCTCTCCCTTCACGGGCCCGACCAGTTCGTCCCCCCGAACGACACGATCATGCGTGACGATGACATCCGCCGCAGCGACCTGGTCGAGTTGATCCTTCGACGCCGCCTGAATGCGCGACACCTGGGAAGAGCTACATGCAGCCAGGGCGACAAGGCACGCGCAAGCAAGCACAGTTTTGGCGAAACGGATCATGAGGTGGGAACTCCATCTGTGAGGACAATTCAGTGCAGGTTTTTTGGCCCAGCCAGGCGCACAAGTTCAAGCGCTTTTTCTCTTTCTACGAGTGTAATTTCCGGCAACCGTCTTTTCCGGACGCATTCGCGGGACGCAACGCCCTTCCCGCAAACGAAATGCCAAGAAAAATGCAGGAAAAAGCGCTGAATCACCATATAAATGGATATATTAGATGTTCATATGTCACTTTGATGGATCGTGCATTTTTTCGCCTGCCAACCGCCCAAAACCGTGCCCGGCGCCCTATAGCGGGCCGATTGAAAGGCGCGCCGGAGGTCGGTGCAGCATACAAGGATGAACAACCAAAGGATTTCGTTCCGGCTTTACTGCCGGGCTTGATGCGGCTCAACGGCGAGCAAAGCTTCGGGAGCACTCGGAATCCGCGGTCAAAGCCAGGCGAAAAATGTCGCAGCCGCCCCGCCAAAAAAATTATTGCACCGCAACATTATTGGTGATTAAGTATAATAACCAATAGGTTATTTGTATCGCATCGCATTATTATCGCTCGATAGAGGTTGAGATATGGCTACCGGTAATATCGCCCACGATTTGACGAAAAATTCGGCAACGAACGAAAAGGCAGCAAACGCTTTGGATAAGGAAATTGCTTTCCGCACATCCCTCGCCGCTCTCCGCTCGGCGGCGGAATTGCTCCGCGACTTCCCGACGATCAGCGACGAAGACCGCGCGCGTTTCGTGAACATCCTGCTGATGGAAGAGCAGCGCCTGGAGCGGATGATCCCCGCCCTTTCCGCTTAAGCGGAACGGCTCACACGACACACAGCACGAAAGAAGCCCCCGAGCATTGTACTCGGGGGCTTCTTCGGTGTTCATTTCCCAATCGGCACTATGCCCGTTCCGGCACCAGCGTCGTGGACCACAATTCCGCGTCGGCGCGGTCCATCAGGCGGACCGTCATGGCTTCGGACGCGCCGTCGATATCGACGAGCCCGAAGAACTGCATCCCATCGGACGGGGGCAGGTTCGCGCCCTGTTCCTTGGTGGGCGCCTTCACATATTTCACTTCCGGACCGAAGGTCATGTCCAAATCGTTCGGCCCAAAGGTGCCCGCATGCAGCGGCCCGCTGACGAATTCCCAGAACGGATTGAAGTCCTGCTCCTGCGCCTTGTTCGGGTTGTAATAATGCGCCGCGGTATAATGCACGTCGGCGGTCAGCCAGACCGTGTTCTTGATGCCGCCGGTCTTGATGAAGCGCAGCAAATCCGCGATTTCCAATTCACGCCCCTTCGCCGGGCCGTGGTCGCCGTTGGAGATGGCCTCCGCGCCGGCCTTGTTCTTCCAGTCATCCCAGACGATCAGGCCGATCGGCATATCGGACGCGATCACCTTCCAGGTCGCCCTGGAATTCGCCAATTCCCGCTTCAGCCAGGCCAACTGTTCCGCGCCCAGAATGCGGCTTTCATCGGTGATTTCCGTTTCCATCGACGGACCGTTGGGCCCACGGTAGGAGCGCAGGTCGATGAAAAAGACGTCCAGCATCGGACCATAGGAAATCTTGCGGTACACGCGGCCCGGCTCGGCCGGCGTATAGCGGATCGGCGTCATCTCATGGAAAGCGCGGCCTGCGCGGGCTGACAGCAGCTGGATATCCTTGACCGCATAGCGGTCGTCGCCCGTCAGGTCCTTGGCGGCCGACCAGTTGTTCACGACTTCATGGTCGTCCCACTGGAAGAATGTCGGAACCTGTCCGTTGAAGGCGCGGACATGCTCGTCCAGCATGTTGTATTTCCAACGGCCGCGATACTCGTCCAGGGTTTCCGCCACTTTGTGGACGCCTTCTTCGACAAGGCTGTTCCAGGTCTCCCCGTTCGGCATTTCCTTGGTCGCCGCGATGGCGCCGTCGGCATAGATCGTATCGCCGCTATGGATGAAGAAATCCGGATTGTGCCGCGCCATCGTGCCATAGGTTGCCATGCCGCCCCGGTCCCGGTCGATTCCCCAGCCCTGCCCGGCGGTATCGCCGGACCAGACGAAACGCACGTCGCGGCGGGACGCCGGCGCCGTGCGGAAACGTCCGACCACCGGTTCGGACTGGGCATGGCCGCCCGTGAGGTCGCTGAACGCGACGCGATAGAATATCTCCTGATCCGACGGAAGATCCGTCAGCAGGCGCTTCATGGCGAAATCGCTTTCGGGCAGCACGTTCAGCGGCGCCAGACGGACGCTGTTCTTGAAGCTGTCGCTCGTGGCCACTTCCACGAACGCTTTGGCGGGGCGGTCGGTGCGGGCCCAGATCACACCGGACGATATATCCACATCGCCCGACTGGACGCCATGGGTGACGACGGGGCGGCTGGAAGCATAGCTGATCGCGGGTGCGGCCAGCACCAGACCGGCGGCGGCGGTGCCGCGCAGGATTTGACGACGGTTCATAGTCATGGATTGAACTCCCGGTTCGGTGAATGTGGCCGCACCCTAAATGTCCCGTCGTGACACGCCGATGTATCGTGCATGACACTCAGCGAAACGAAGCGAGAAGAAATCATGACGGCGCCGTTACAGGCCATGGCGCCGCAGAACGGCGCGTGCCGCCGACCGAAAGAAAAAGGGCGGGGAAAACCCCGCCCTGCAATTCCGCCGATGCAACGGCCGATCCGGTTTTTGCCGGCAATCAGTCGTCGCGTCGCGTACGCTCCGCCCTCTCATGGCGCTCTTGTGCCTCCAGGGACAGCGTCGCGATCGGCCGCGCTTCCAATCGGCGAAGAGAAATCGGTTCACCCGTCTCTTCGCAGTAACCGTACACACCGTCCAGGATGCGCTGAAGCGCCTCATCGATCTTGGCGATGAGCTTGCGTTCACGATCCCGCGTCCGCAATTCGATGGAACGGTCCGTTTCCATGCTCGCACGATCGGTCAGATCGGGTTGAGCAAGGTTTTCCTGCTGCATGCTTTCCAGCGTGTCCGACGATTCCCGAAGCAGTTCGGCCCGCCACCGCAGCAGCCTTTGACGGAAATATTCCTGCTGCAGGGGGTTCATGAACTCTTCGTCATCGGACGGTGTATAATCGGGGGGAAGCAATGTAGCGGAAAGATGGGAACTCTTGCTTTGAGCGGAACCTGTAGACTGGCCAGACGACATAACTTACTCCTAACCCAAGCTACGGAAGGCGATCTAATTCCCTCGCGCGGGGGGTATAGGACTTCAGTTCCCCAAACACAACGTTAATTTTTTCGGGTAAATAATGTTTTTCTGCGAATAATGTTTCGGGGAAACAAGGCCTTCACTTCTCCAGCTTGGCCAGTTCCACCAGCGCCCGAACCTCGATTTCCTCGAGAATCGTCGCAAGACGCGGGTCATTCGATTGGGCCTTCCCGCGCGAGGCCGCGTCGGCGATTTCATTCAACCGGTGCCGCGGAATCCGCCCCATCAGCAAGCCGATGCGGATTTCCTCCAACTGGTCCAGCATGTCCACGCCCCATTTTCGGGCGCGTTGCTCGCGATCGCCGGAAAGGGCGCCTTCCGCCGCCCGGTCTGGCGCATCCACTTCCTGCAATGCGATCAACGCGTCCACGGTGCCGACCATCCCGCCCGCGGCGGGCGCGGTCTGTTCGACAGCATCCGTCGAGCCCGACGTATCGAGCGACGAGGCGAATGACGCCCCGCCGGCGCGCTTGGCTTTGCCAGCCTTCTTGGCGCCCGTCGTTGCACTGCTCTTGCTCGGTCCTTCGACCTTCATGTTCCACAATTCCTGAATAAATCCCGATACCGTCTTGAAACCTAACCGGATTCCCCGTTCCGGGAAAGAACCGGCATCACGACGGCGCCTCGGGCGGAAGATTTTGCCCGACCTCCCATTGATTCCGAGCCCTCCGGCCGGCTAAACCTGTCGGACTTAATTTTATTCATATAAATCAAAACTTTGCTGCCCATCGATTCGTGGCACGCAATTCGCATCTGAGGCCGCGAGAGAGATTTACAGAGAGATATGAGGCAGGAATGTACACCTCCCCTCACCTTCACCGCACCTTTGGGACCCGCCATCGTGGAGCCGTCCTGATCCTGGTCGTCTTCCTGACGGCCCTGTTCGGCAGCACTCCCGGTCTTGCCCAATCGCGCATCAAGGACATCGTCGATTTCGAAGGCGTCCGGGACAACATGCTCGTCGGCTACGGTCTGGTCGTCGGTTTGAACGGAACGGGCGATGGCTTGAATTCCGCGATTTTCACCCGGGAGAGCCTGATCGGCATGTTGCAGCGCCTCGGCGTCAACGCGGATGACGACGCCCTGGACACCAACAATGTCGCGGCCGTCATGGTCACGGCAACCCTGCCTCCCTTCTCGCGTCAGGGCGCGCGGATCGACGTCAACGCCTCCGCCCTCGGAGATGCGAGCAGCCTGCTGGGCGGGACCCTGCTGGTCACGCCGCTGGTCGGCGCTGACGGCGAAATTTACGCCGTCGCCCAGGGCACCCTCGCCGTCGGCGGTTTTACCGCGCAAGGGGCGGCCGAAACCGTGATCAAGGGCGTTCCCACGAGTGCGCGGATCGCGAATGGAGGCATCGTCGAACGGGAAATCAACTTCCGCATGGAAGATCTCCGGTCGGTCAAAATGACGCTTCGCAACCCGGATTTTACCACGGCCCGCCGCGTCAGCCGCGCCATCAACGCCTTCGTCGGCCTGGAAACGACCCGCGTGCTGGATTCCGGCACGGTGGAAATGGAAATACCGGAAACCTATAACGGCCGGGTCGTCGAAATGATCACCGACATCGAACAGCTGCGTGTTGAGCCGGATCAGGTCGCCCGCGTGGTCATAGACGAGCAGTCCGGCGTGATCGTGATGGGCGAGAATGTCCGCATCAACCAGGTCGCCATCGCACAAGGCAGCCTGACGATCAGGATCACGGAAACGCCGCAGGTTTCCCAGCCCCTGCCGTTCTCCAATACGGGGACGACGCAGACAGTCGACCGGACGAATATCGAAATCGACGAAGGCGGCGACCAAAGACTCACCGTGCTGAACACGGGCGTGAGCCTGCAGGAGGTCGTAAACGGGCTGAACGCGCTCGGCATCGGTCCGCGCGACATGATCACCATCCTGCAGGCGATCAAATACGCCGGTGCGTTGCAAGCCGATATCGAGGTGATGTGATGAGCGATATCCTGCCCAACCAAGCCTTCGAACTGGCCACCAGCGGCATCAACCGCCCGGCCAGCGCCTCGGTCGACTTCGCCAAGGCGAAGCGGGATCCGGAAGGCGCCGCGAAGGAATTCGAGTCCTTCTTCATCGCCAACATGCTGGACCAGATGTTCGCCGGCCTGGAAACGGACGGCATGTTCGGCGGCGGCGAAGCGGAGAAGACCTATCGCAGCCTGCTGCATCAGGAATACGGCAAGGCCATCGCCGAGCAAGGCGGCGTCGGCGTCGGCAAGATGGTGAGCAGCGAAATCATCCGCATGCAGGAAATGGCCAACCAATGACCGATAATGCCCAACCGAGCGCGAACCCGTATCTGAACCGGCCCGCCGCGGAGGAAGGGACAACGTTGCCGGCTGCCGCCGCGGGCGATGCACAGGCGGCGGCGAATAGCCGCGCGGTCGCCATGATCAACCTCGTGGACAAGCTGATCAGCGTCCTCGACCGGGAAAATGCCCTGCTCGACAAGCCGAGGTCCAAGGACCTCGGTCCCGTCGTTGCCGAGAAGCGGGGGCTTTTTGCCGAGTATGAGGCAATGTTGCGCCAAACCGGCAATCTCAGCGCCCTGATGGTTGAACTCTCCCCGGGCCGCAAGGCGGAACTGCTGGACCGTGCAAAGGTCTTTGACGCCAAACTGCGGGAAAACGAAATCAAGCTGGACGCCATGGTGCGGTCCAGCGAGCAGGTCATGCGGGTCATGTCCGATGTCGCCCGCAAAATGGCCCAGCCTGTCCAAGGATACGGCAATAAAGGCACAGTCGCCTATTCATCGAAGACCAGCGCCCCTGTCGCGGTGAACGAAACCCTGTAGGCGCGGCCGCGCAACGTCGAAACTGGTCCAGCCCTTGCAATAGAAAACTCAGGAAGTTTTTTGTAACAAGATCATCGGGCTCCGGACCATGACCCTTACCGCCGCGTTGCAATCCGCTGTATCGAGCCTCAACTCGATCAACCAAGCGGTCAATGTCACCTCGCAGAACGTCGCCAACGCGACGAACCAGGACTACAACGCCCAGGAAGCGATCTTCGCGGACATCACCAATGGCGGTGTCAAAATCTCGGAGATCGTCCGCCGGGTCAATGTCGGCCTCCGCAACGAGCTTCTCGGCGAGATCAACACCGCCGCCGCCAGCACGGCCAGAAACGAGGCCTATGAACTGATCGAACAGTTGACCGGAACCTTGACCGGACAGACGCCCCTAACGGATGCGATCGAAGAATTCCGAAGCGCCTGGAAAGCATTCGAAGCGGCGCCGGAAAACGATGCCGCCCGCACGGACGTGGTTCTGCTGGGGCAAGCGGTTGCGATCGAAATCCAACGCATCTCCGACGGCCTCGATGTCGTCGAGCGGCAGATCCGCACCAATCTGCGCGACACCATATCGGACGTGAACGACTCTCTGGCCGAAATCGAGCGCCTGAACGACACGATCATCAATGAGAAAGCCTCGTTCCGTCCCATTGCCGATCTGGAAAACCTGCGCGACGCGGAAATTCTGAAAGTCGCCGAAGTTTTCGACATCCAGATCCTGGCCAAGAGCGACGGGTCGGTGGCTGTCTACACGACGTCCGGTTTGGATCTGGTCGATGCGTCCGCTTCCGTTTTTACCTTCAACGAGGCGGACTTCACGCTGACGAAGACCGGGTCGTCCTCCACCGACCTTTCAGGGCAATTGACCGACGGCAAACTGGCCGCGGAAATCAACTTGATACGGACCGACGGAACCTCCCTCCAGAACACGCAGAACGGCGTGGCGGTCGTCCAGAAGCTTCGGAACCAGCTGGACGAACTCGCCTTCTCCTTCGTCGACGTTTCCGTCGCACAGGCACGCGGCACCCAGTTCGTCGAAAGTACCACGGACATTACGACTTTTACCGGGGTCGATTCCGGCGACGTCATCACGATCAATGTCGGCGGCAGCGACCAGACGGTCACGGTCGGGGCGAACCAGACCGCCGCATCGCTGGTTGCCGCGCTCGACGCGTTGACCAATGTCGACGCCCGCATCGATGCGAATGGCCAGATCGTCATCATGTCGAACGCGGGTGCGCTGACGATAACCGATACGAACGGCGCGGCCGCCGGTCTGGGCATCGTCAGCACCAGCCCGCAAACCTTCGCCCAGAACGTGGCGGTAAGTTTTGCCCGGGCGTATCAATCCGAGATCACGACAGGGTCTGTCGGTTTGACCGCCGCGACGGACTTGATCGCGACGACCGGCTTGACGGACCCATCGACCTTTACGGTCACCGCCGCCGGCGCGGGCGCCACGACGATCACCATCGGCACGGGCGGGGGCGAAGCGCAGACCGTATCCGATCTGCTGGCCGCCTTGAACGACGTCGAAGGCGTGCGCGCCGAGCTGGATGCCAACGGTTTCCTGCAGATTTCCAGTTCCGAAGGATCGCTGGTCGTCACCGACGGCGCCAATACGCCGCTCGCCTCCCTGGGCTTCACCATTTCGGGCGGGGCCGCCGTTCTGGAAGGCACGCCGAATTCGGGCGAAGCCGCGCGCTTCTTTGAAGCCGAAACCGGCGCCACGCCGGGCGGCGTCTCCCGCGTCAATTTCCGCGTCAACGACACGCTGACCTCCAATGCGGAAGAAGTGAAACTGCTTGTCGGCAGCCGCGTCCTGGAATCCTTGAACGGCGAGGGGCGCGCCATCGTCGGCTCCGGCATCAATATCCAGAACGAGGACTATACCGGCCTCGCCTCCGGCATCCTTATCGAGGTCACGCGCCAAGGCGAGATCGCGACACGCCAATCGATCCGGTCCGAAACCCTGCGCAATAACCTGTTCCAGGCCCTTCGCGACGAAGTGGGCGTGAATGTCGACGAAGAGCTGGCGCGGCTTACGGTTCTGCAGAATTCATTCGCCGCCACCGCCCGTGTCTTGAGCGTCGTCGACGAACTCTTCGGCACGCTGGAGACGATCGTTCAGTAAGCGGTTTCGCATATCATATGGAATAGTATCCACCGCCGGCCCCAATGCCGGTGCGGCCACCAGAAGGAACGGCACCCTTGTCACCCATCAAGGTTGGAATAATCGGGCTCGGCGTCGGTGAACGCCATATCGTCGGCTACCGGCAGATTGACGGCGTCGACGTGACCGCCATCTGCGATATCGATCCCGCCAAGCTGAAAGAAGTCGGGGACCGGCAGGGCATCGCCGCTCGATACACCGATTTCCGCGCCATGCTGGATGGCGCGGATTTGGATGCGGTTTCGATCTGCTCCTATGATAACGCCCATGCGGACCAGGCTGTCGCTGCGTTCGGAGCCGACTTGCATGTGATGGTCGAAAAGCCCCTCGCCCTGAACCGCGCGGACCTGGAACGGGTGATGCGCGCGCAGCAAGCGTCGGGCCGCCGGCTCTCGTCGAACCTCATCCTGCGGCAAAGTCCGCGGTTCCAGCGCATCCGCGACATGGTCCGGGCGGGCGAGTTCGGCGATCTTCACTACATGGAAGGCGACTACATCCATCAGATCCTGTGGAAGATCACCGAAGGCTGGCGGGGAAAGATGGACTTCTATTGCGTCACCTATGGCGGCGGCATCCACCTGATCGACCTGATGCGCTGGATCGCCGGCGAGGAGGTCGTCCAGGTATCGGCCATGGCGGCGAAAAAGGTTACACGGGACAGCGCATTCAAATACCCCGACACCATGGTCAGCCTGCTGCGCTTCGAAAGCGGTCTGCTGGCGAAGTCGACGACATCTTTCGCACCCCAGCGCAGGCAGATCCACACGCTGAACGTCTACGGCACCAAGCTGAGTTTCGAGAATGCAAACGGCCCCGGCCGCCTCTATCGCGGCGACCGCCCTGAAGACGAGAGCGCGTTCGACGTGCCCTACCCCGCGATCGAGAAAGGCGACCTCCTGCCCGACTTCATCGCCGCCATCCGCGAAGACCGGGAACCCGTTGTCAGCGCGCAGGACGTTTTCCAGGTCATGAATATCTGCCTTTCCGCCTGGGAGAGCGCCGAGGCCGGCCGTGCGATCGACGTGCCGAGGCTTTTCTGAGCGCCGGGCCGTTCCGGAATGTCAGCTTGCCTGCGCAGGGCGAATCCGCGCTTTTTCATTATAGTTTTTTTAACCACGGCTGGGGTCCAATGCGTGGCCTAGGAATTGCTAAGCAATTGGTAATTTGGAAAAACTTCGTACAAAGGCCGAAATAATATGACGGCTGCCAATATCCCCTTCGGCAAACCGATGCTGGCCGAAGACGCATTCGACGCTGTCCGTCGCGTGCTTGAAAGCGGCATCCTCGTCCATGGGAAGCTGACCGAAGCGTTCGAGGAGGCCTTCGCGGAACGGATCGGCGTCAACCATGCGGTCGCCGTTTCCAGTTGCACGGCTGGCCTCCACCTCGTTCATTTCGCCCGCGGGATCGGGCCCGGCGACACTGTCGCGGTTCCGGCCATGACCCATGTGGCGACGGCCCATGCCGTCGAACTGGCCGGCGCGCGCCCGTTGTTCATCGATGTCGACGCATCCACCGGCAACATGGATCCGGTCCTGCTGGCCAAGGCCGTCGAGGACGGCGCCAAACCCGCGGCGATCACGCCGGTCCATTACTTGGGCCTGCCGTGCGAGATGGACGCCATCAATGCCACGGCAGAGGATATCGGCGCCTATGTCTTGGAAGACTGCGCGCTTGCCGTGGACGCGACATACCGCGGAAGGAAAGCGGGCGGGCTCGGCCTGGCGGGCGCCTTTTCCTTTTATCCTGTGAAACACATGACCTCCATCGAAGGCGGCATGGTGACGACCGACGATCCAGACCTAGCGGCCGCCATCCGCAAACGGCGCGCCTTCAGCTATAACCGGGCGCTCGGCGAACGCACGCGGCCGGGCATCTATGATGTCGATGCCCTTGGCTATAACTACAGGATGAGCGAGGTCGAGGCGGCGGTCGGTTTGAGCCAGCTGTCGCATCTCGACGGTTTTCAGGATGCCCGCGCCCGGAACGACGCCATCCTGCGCGCGGGCCTGTCGGATATCGCGGAATTGACGATCTTTCCGGACGAACACGGTCCGGCGCGGTCCAGCCACTATTGCTTCAACATCATCCTCCCGCGCGACGGTTCCTTGCCTAGGGATGCGGTCGTCGATCAGTTGAAGGCCAAGGGTGTCGGCACGTCGGTCCATTATCCGTCCGCCGTGCCGATGTTCGAATATTACCGATCGAAATACGGATACAAGCCGGGCCAGTTCCCGGTCGCCGAATGGCTGGGGGAACAAACCATCTCCCTGCCGGTGGCGCCGCATGTCGGCGAGAGTGACGCCCGCTACATCGCCGATTGCGTGCGCGATGCTATAAGAACCGTGAAACGGGGATAACAGGAAACGATTCCATGAGCCACATCCCGTACGAGACACTTGCCCCCAAGCTTTCCGGCCAGCGCATCATGCTGATCGGCGGCGCCGGTTTCATCGGCCATAACCTCGCGCTTGAACTGGCGCGGATGGGCGCGACCGTGATGATCGTCGACAACCTGATGGTCAACAGCCTGATCGAAAATTCCTTCGTCGAGGAACAGAACCCGGTCCAGCGCACGGCCTACCGCAATTTTCTGAACGAGCGCTTCTCGCTGCTGCGGGCGGCGCATGTTCTGCTGCGTAACGCCGATGCCCGCCTGCTCGCCGATCTGGGCCGCTGCTTTGAGGAATTCGAACCGACCAAGGTGGTTCACATGGCGGCCATCGCCAGCGCGGTCGACGCCAAGAAGGAACCGGGCCTCGCCTTCGATCTGCAGCTGATCACCTTGCGGAACACGCTGGAACTGGTGCGGCCCAAGACGGACCGGATCAACCAGGTCATGTTCATGTCGTCCAGCACGGTCTATGGCGATTTCGAAGGCGACAGCGTCGACGAACGCACCTTCCCCCGCCCGGAAGGGATCTATGCCAACGCGAAATTCATGGGCGAACGCCTGATCAGAACCTACCGCACCCAATACGGCCTGGGCACCACGGTGATCCGCCCGTCGGCGCTGTACGGCGAACGCTGCATCTCGCGCCGGGTCAGCCAGATGTTCATTGAAAACGCGCTGACCGGGAAACCCCTGCTGCTGGAAGGCGGCGGCGACGGCCGTTTGGACTTCACCTATATCCGCGATCTTGTCCAGGGACAGGTGCGCGCGCTTGCCCTGCATGACGGGCCGGATGCCTCGAGCACCTTCAACCTGACATTCGGGAACGCGCGCACGATCGCGGATCTGGCCGCGGTCGTGAAGTCGATCGTGCCGGAAGCGATCCTGGAAGACCGTCCCCGCGCCGTCGACAAGCCAGTCCGAGGCACTTTGTCGATCGAGCGGGCCAAGACGGTCCTGGGTTTCGAACCCGAATACGGATTGGAAGACGGTTACCGCCAGTATTGCGAATGGTATGTCGATGCCTGGCGCCGGGCGCAGCGGGAAGCCAATTTGGCCTGACCGGCCACAAGCCAGCCCCATGCCGAAGCAGGAACATATCCGAGAGGTAAGGAGTTTTTGATGTCCAAAGATGCGGCTCATATCGTCCTGGCGCGGATGGGCTCACAACGTTTGCCTGGCAAGGCGCTGCTGCCCCTGGGGGATACGGTCCTGCTCGGCCTGACGATCGCGCGTCTGCGGCAAACCAAACAGATCGACCGCATCATCCTGGCGACGACCAATTCCGAACGCGACGATCCGCTGGTCGACTTCGCCAAGGAGCAGGGGATCGAGTCTTTCCGCGGAAACTGGCGCGACGTCGCGGGCCGCTGCCTGGCCTGCGCCACGCAGTACCGGCTGGACTGGTTCGTGCGGATCTGCGGCGACAGTCCCTATATCGATCCGGCCGTCGTCGATCTGGTCTGCGACAAATATCTCGAGGAACGGCCGGATGTCGCAACCAACGTCCATCCGCGAACCTATCCCATCGGCTGCAGCGCCGAGGCCGTGGAAACGGCCGCCCTGCGGCGCCTTTGCGCAACCACGAAGGACATCCGGTATCGCGAGCATGTAACGAGCTTCTTCTATGAACACGAGGAGATGTTCAACATCGAGAATGTCGCCGTGCCGGATAACCGCTATGAAGGGGTTTCGATCGCCGTCGACACGCCGTCCGACTATGAGCGCACGCAATGGGTCTACAAGCACCTGAGCGACCCGTTGACGGCGCCGGTCGACGAAATCGTGGAAGTCTCGATGCGCTGGGGCGGCAAGGACGATAAGAAAGTGGTTTGACCGCACATGCGTGCAACCGCCTGCCTGTTGGAGCGTTTATGAAAATCGACCGCCTCGATCCTCCCCGCGCCTTCAGCGTCAAGGGCGTCACCATCACGCATACCGCCGACATCCAACTGGCGGATGACGAGATGGTCACGTTCAAGACGGCCAGCGGCGCGGAATTCGACGTCGCGGCCAAGGATTGGGGTTTCTACGCCACGCCCTCGACGAACGGACGGTTGAAAACCCACGGATTCCGAAGCGCGCTCTGCCGCAATGAACTGTCAGGCATGCGATACGTGCTGTTGGTGGAAGCTGCGAAGATCGATGCGTTCGACGCCTATTGCCGGGAACAGAATATGGTCGTGGACATCTGGCTGGACGAAGACGCGTAACGCCCGCGCGCAATATCTCTATTCCCCTGGCGTCCAATGCCAGGTATCGGCGCGCGTCTTCTCGCCAAATCCAAGGCTGCGGTAAAAAACGATCGACGACGGATTGCCCGCCTGCGTTCCAACCCGCATCGCCGGAACGCTTGCGCGGTAGCGGTTCAGTGCATCGATGACAAGCGCACGGCCAATTCCCTTCCCCTGCAATGCCGGGTCAACCGCAATGAGGTCGATCACAGCGGCGTCCATGCGGCGGAGAAGCGCGCAGAAGCCGGCGACCTGACCGTCCGCTTCCGCAACAAGGGTAAGGTCGGCGCGGCCGCACAGATCGTTTTCTATCCAATCCGCCTTCAAGGCGTCGGCCCTGCCGTCGTCTATTCGTGGGTCGGCGTGAAACCGGTCCCAGCGCAGGGCGGCAGCAGCAATCCGCCGGCACGCGGCCACATCGCCGTCGTCCCCTGCACGGACAATCGGCGCGCCGGCCGGGACATCGATGGCGCCGGTCATCTTCCGCTCGAGCGTGACCAGCGTCTCGACCTTGCGGAACCCCGCCGCGGCAAGCGCCGCGCCCTTCCCTTCCGTGCGACAGCTGATCAGCACCGCGCCGGCGTCCCGGCCCTGCCTGACGGCGTCATCGGCGCGTTCGGGATCGGCGCAGTCGAAGACCGGACCGCCCAGATGCTGCGACTCGAACGGGCGGGCCGTCAGAAGCGCGTCGGCTTTATCCATCGCGGGACAGTCCCGGCCGAACCAGGAAGGCCCGCAGGGTGTATTTGGTGCTCGGCTCCCGCACCCGTTCGATCAGGTCGATGCGGAAACCCGCCTTGATGGCCAGCAGGCTCAAGGAAGCGACGGAATAGGCGTCGTGGTGTTCGACGAAGAATTCTTCCCGGCCGGCGCTTTCCGCAATCGCGCCTTCGCCGTCCGGCAGTTCGACATAGACGACGCCGCCGGGTTTGAGGAAACCGCCGGATCGCGCCAGCATGGCGACCGGGTCGCGGACATGTTCCAGCACCTTGTTGAAGGTGATCAGGTCGAAGCTCTTGTCCAGATCGACCAGCATGAAGTCGCCGGCCACGGCGCCGACATCCGCCCTGTCGCGGGCATGCTGCGCGCCCCGCGCATCCGGGTCCAGCGCGACGCAGCGCCATCCGCGCTCCCGCATCGCCGCGGGAAAGACGGCAAGGCCCGAGCCGACATCCAAGAGATCCCCCGGCCCGTCGAGCTGCGCCAGACGCCGTGCCACCCCGTCAACGCGGTCGACGCGCGCGCGGTTGTCCGACTTTTCAGGCGGCAGCGCCATGATCCGGTCGAAGGTTTCCGCCATCCGGGTTCCGCCATAGGTGCGGTCCCAGTAATCGGAATCGTAAATCCCGTCCAAATCCATGCGATGGACGTTGACGATGTGCAGGCAGCCGCCGCATTGCCACAGGGCCCGCGCATAGGGGGAAAACCCGAAATCGGTCTCGCCCGGCGGCGGCGTGTCGAATCCGGCCAGGAACGACCAATCATCGGCGCCGCAGAAGCGGCACGGTGTGGAGGGATGGGGATGGTCGGTCAAGGCTGGCCCGTCAGAGCTGGCTCGTATACCGCTCGAAACGCTGCTTGCAGAGTTCCTTCAGCACGGAGGGCATGAAACCGTAGAAACGGCCGCTGCGGTTCTGCGGGCGGCTGATGAACTGGCCGAAGGTTTCCAGCATATGCAGGCCTTGCATCACCAGTTGGATGCAGACCTCCGTATTGGCGGCGCGGAATTCATGCATTTCCATGTCGGGTTCGATCGGGATCGCTGCGCTCAACACCACGCCGCCCCGGTCGTTGTTGGACTCGACGCGGTGCAGAGTGGATACAAGCCCGTCGAAATCCTTGTGATAGATGGCCCACAAATGGGTATCGATCCCGAAATAGTCCTCCGGATTGGCGCCGTGCAGGTTCACGATCCGCTCCGGACGGATATCGATCAACTCTTCCGACAGGCGCCCGGTTCCATAGACGATGATCGCGTCGGGATCGAATTCGCGGATCTTCTGGACGCAGTCCGGATCGTTAATGTCATAATACGTATGGGTCGGCGCGAAATCGCCCAAGGCCGGCATTTTGCCGTCGAACCAGAGCTTCAATTCATAGGCGTCGCTCTCCGCCTCGAAATCGTGATGCGTATCGAATTCCGCGGAAATCGGGCGGCGTTCCTCGAACACCATCACATGCGACACGCTCTTCGCTAATTCCCTAACGAAGTACATGTGATGGATGGTTTCGGTCGTCAGGATAGCGACGCGCATGTCGGTTGGCTTTTCCGCCATGACCAATCCTCGATTAAAAAGCCCGGTATCTTCCACACATCGGAATCACGGCGCCAGATTGCAGGATTCCGGAAGCTCTCGCAAACCTGCCAGAACCACTCTTCGGGCAACCCTTGGAAGGCGCAGAACGCCTTGATGTCTTCATCCGGGGCTTCCCACCCTTTTTGACGAACGATTTCAATCGCTTCTTCTCTGGTTGTCATGCCCATCCTAATCTGAACGGACAGGTTATCAAAGCTGCGTGTGATGCCGAATTTATACCACTTCAGGAAGTGGTGGAGGGAGATGAAGCGGCAGTCGATATCGGCGAAGTCCCAGGTTCCGGTCTTGAGGTGGCTGGCGTCCGATTTGAAGCCGCGTTCGGCGGCGACCCTGGCATTTTCAAAGCTGTTCCATTTGAAGAAAGAGCCCAGGAAAACGGATTCCAGTTTGAAATCATCAACCTCGCCCAAAGCGTAAGCCGCAAGGTCCTTTTCCGTCAGGCCTTCCTCGCCGACCCAGTCCGCGGCGTTCGTCGATTGCAGGCAGCCGTGCTTGGCCAACCAGTCACGATCAAGATGGGTCGCCAGCCGTTCGTCCTTCGCCCCGCCATATTCCAACTGCGCGTTCTCCCCCCAGACGATCAGCGGAATGCGCAACTGCAGGGCGAGCCGTATGGGTATCGCGAACAGCGCCATATGCATCGGAAGGCCCGTCGCGCCCAGCTTTTCGAAGGCCGCCTTCATGAAACGGCGCTCGACTTCGGGATTGATCGTGTAGTCGATGTGATCGACACCCAGGCACCGGATCATGCTGTCCAGGTTCTGTTGGCCGATCTCGGTCCGCGCCGGGGTCCGCCAGGTGACGGCCAGGACCTTCAGGCCGTATTCCTGCGCCTTGATGATCTGATACCAGCTGTCCTTGCCGCCGCTCACCGGGACGATGCAGTCGTAACCGGTGCTGCGCCGCTTCGCATCGGCGACAAGCGCCGCGAAAGCTGTTTCCCGGGCCGGCCAGTCGATGTGATGCTCCTTGTCCTCATGCCCTCGGCATGCGGAACAGATCCCCTCCTCATCGATGGTCAGGCCCGGCCGGGTATCCGGCAGAATGCATCTTTGGCAGTAGCGCATGGTGGTCCCGTCACAAATCGGCCGCGGCCGCCCTATCCATGAACAGTTTGGCCGATATCAGGGAAAACAGAAACTTGCTTTCACTGTTCAGCGACGCGCCCTGTCCCAGGAAGGCTTCGACCTTGTCCCGGTCCACGATGTCGTAGAACGGGGAGTCGTCAAGAATAGCGCAACGGACCTCCGGGGCTGTGACGTCGATCATATTCGTCACCGGCGCATTGATGCCCTGCTTGCGCGGGTTCTCCATGATCTCCGGCGCTGCAATCCCCTCGCCCGCCTTGCGCAGCAGGTATTTCGGCAGACCGTCATGGATCAGGTGGCGCGTCGGAACCGTGGCGAGAAAATCCGCCAATCGGCTATCCAGATAGGCCGCGCGATTTTCGACCGAATAGGCCATGGAAGCCAGATCGTCTTCATGCAGCATCACCGGCACGGTCTCGACGAACAGCTCGTTCAACATCCGGCCGCGCAACGGATCCGCCGCATAGTCCCGTTCCCGATGCGGCTCCGCGAAAGGTTCCGTCAAAAAACCGGCGAACCTCTCCGCGCCCAGGAAAATATGGTCGCGCGACGTCGGGTTTTCGATGAAAGCGCGCGGATTCTGAAGAAACGGGTTCCGCACGAAACGGCCATAGGTTCCCCGCCACTCGTCCACCAGTCCGTCGAAATCAGGACGGTCCTTCTGCGACGCCAGCCAGAATAGGTAATGGTCGTAGTAGCCCGAAAACAATTCGTCGGCCCCGGTACCGCCCAGGGAAACCTTGAAGCCGGCGTGATGGATCGCTTCCGACGCAAGCGCGTGGAGGTAGTAGGAAATCGTCATCAACGGGCCGTCGAAATAGTCTATCAACCCTTCCAGCCGCTCCAGGAACCCGTCTTTCGGAATGCGAATGGCATGGTGCTCGCAGCCGAAATACTCGACGGCCCGGCGGATACTGGCCGTTTCGTCATAGCGGGGGTCGTCATCCAGGACGGAGAACGCCGTGACCTTGCGCCCCAGGACGTTCTGCGCCACGCCGGCAATAACGTTGGAATCGATTCCGCCACTCAGCCGGACGGCAACGGGGACATCCGCGCGCAGCCGGTATTCAATGGCGTCGATCACGTGTTTCCTGGCGCTTTCGACCGCCTCCTCCAAGGACATATCCCGGGGCGCGTAGCCCAGCGACCAATATCGCCGTGGAGAGATTTGCCGGTCGCTTCCGACCTCGGCGATCGCGCCGGCGGGAAATTCGAACACCCCTTCGTGGAACGTCTCGCCCGATGCATAGAGGGCCTTGTAGCCGTTCACGAGATAGCGGCGGATCTGCGCGACATTCACCGCCGGTTTCTCCCCGGCCATGACGGCAAGCGCTTTCACTTCGGAGGCGAAAAACAACCCGTCGGGCCGGTTCCACAGGTAGAGCGGCTTTTCGCCGAACCGGTCCCGGCTCAGCAGAACCACGTCTCGCAACGGGTCATGCAGCGCGAAGGCCCACATCCCTTCGAACCGCTCG